>Ga0206131_10001031_pt1 | contig 37103 bp, 30 predicted proteins | sample Helgoland_Spring_FD_148636 | JGI IMG/M metagenome (GOLD analysis project Ga0206131, IMG submission 148636) | Pelagic subsurface seawater microbial communities from Kabeltonne, Helgoland, North Sea - Helgoland_Spring_Bloom_20160517_1 | ecosystem: Environmental > Aquatic > Marine > Epipelagic ... | reverse complement strand
CAGTCGCGCAGGATGCTGATCCAAAAAAGTGACCTGCGCGACTGGAGTCGTGCGTTCCGTACACAGACACTAGTGAGGACAGGAGTGTCCACTCTCCCTATGTCAACCCGCTACGCGGCTAGGGACGCGCGAGATTTCGGGAATCAAGCCCCCCGCCACGATCCCCGCGATGGCAGTGTAGAGAGAACCCCAGCGCGCCTTCACCTCCCCAGCCAATCAATGCCTCGGCAAGACGTCCCTACCACTCAAATTCTGTCCCAACTCCTCAACGCCCTTCCCCGCTGCCCATTTGGGGGCTCAAATTTCGGGTATTGCGTTGCTTCTTGACGTCTCAATTGATGAAGCGCAAAAAATAAAGAATGAAGAACCTACTTCTCCCTCTTATTTTTTCGACTGCGTCCTTGGTGACTGCGGAGGACGCCCCGCCGCCCGTCGAGCACCTCCTCATGACTGCCCGTTATGTCACCACTCTGCAGAAGCATGATTTGAAGGGTCAGTTGAGGAAGGACGGGAAGAAGGTGCCCGTGATCTTATTCCTGAATCGGAAGCAGGGGGATATCCAGTTTCAGTATCTACCCGAGGGCCAAAAGGATTGGAAAAAAGCCCGGATTTTTCACATGCGTTTGAAGGCCGACCGTTATGATCTCTTCGAATTGAAGGACGGCAAGACGCTAAATTTTCCGGCGAGTAAGCTTTCGGAGTCGATCGAGAAGACAGACCTGACCTATGATGATCTCGCGATGCGCTTTCTCTATTGGCCTGGCGGGGTGGTGACCGGTTCGGAGAAGATCAAGGGACAGGATTGTTGGAAGATTCGGCTCAATAATCCTGGAAAATCTGGTCTATACCGAACGGTCGTGGCCTCAGTCCACAAGAAGGCTGGGGCGCTTATGCAGGTGAACGGCTACGATGCCAAAGGCCGTGCTATTAAGCAGTTTCAAATCTCTGATTTGATGAAAGTCGGCAAGTCCTATACCTTACGGCGCATGCGGGTGAATACCTTTGAACCTGTTTCACACAAGATTCTTGGGACTACCTATGTTGAGTTCGAGAAGCCCAAGGCGTCCTTTCGGTAGAGGGGGCTCTATTCCGTTTGGGCTGCCCCTTTTTTGACCGATGAAGGGCTCGATGGGGGGATTACAGAATCAAATACCATGGGTGAAATTTGATGTTACGGGAGTATCACCTCCTTTTCTCCCCTCTCCGATCCCCTCAACGGCGCCCCCAAACTTCCACTCCAAAAGCAAATTCCTAGCAGCCACCAATGCCGGACAGGGCATCTGTGTAAACACGAAATGACGGCGAAAACATCTTGCCCAATTGCACTTCGGCTGTAGCTGGCACCGCATTGTCATTGGCCCATCGTATTCGACGAAGTGTTGAATCAGTGGAATCAGCACAGTGTTGCCTTTCACCATTGAGGGTGCTGCCAAAGGAGCCATCTGATCGGATCCGGCCCCAATGCCTTGATCTTTATTGCCAAAGCCAACGATCCATTCAGCACCAATCGCGGCCTTGTACTTCCATCACCCCAATTCACCTTGAAACGGAAAGTAGATGGGTTTCAGGTGGAAGCTTTCGAGGCCATTGGAGCGAGAACCCGTCACATCTGTGTCCCAATGATGAAGCTCGTATATTGACTTCAATTTGGGGTTACGCATGAAAGCACCGTCGATCCAAATATCGTGGCGATCCCCTCCGTTCAGATCAAAAGCCTGAAAACGTAGATCTGTGTTACTTACCGCAGCAAGTTGGTTAGAGGCATTCGCCTTCCCTTCTCCTTGGTCGGAAGTGGATATGCTTCCTTCAGCGCCTAGCGGGGTAGAGATGCCTCCCTTCTCATCTCCGTAAACAGAAGTGGATAAGATGGGCAATACCAAGCCCGTGAAGATCATCGGAAGAGTTGATTTCATATTTCGTTATTTTAGGATCTTACTCCTTTCTATGTTTTGATGACGTTTTTGTCGTCGCACAAATTGTAGCTGCCAATGGAACCAATCCACCCAACCAGAGACCTCATTTCGGAGTTCTCGATCATGAGCTAACACGTTTTTTAGAGAGAAAATCTCAAAAAGACTTTACAGCCCCCGTGAAATATAATATATAAACGATGCTCTCGTAGCTGCCCACAATAAATTCTAGCTACCCACAACAGCGACGACCTCAAGAACGCCACCCAAAAAGCAATTTCCTAGGCAACCCCAGCCATCAATTCAAACAGTGAGTAAAGATCCAAAATACGAGCCATCACTCACTCACTCACTCACATCCTTACTGTGAATCAGGCTTATGACTGACCCTAGTCGCCAAGAAAATCCGAAACACAATTCGACGAAAGACTCCAGACGCTCATCGCGTCTGGGAGCGACCGTAGGTATCGAGATTGGATACCGCACTATCTATATGGTGCGGTTGGGAAAGGCCGCTGATGGAGAAATATTTTTCGAGGACTGTCGAACATTCGACTTCGACCCGAACTTGGATCTAAAGTCCTCCTCATTTAGCTCGGTAATCAAGGCTGCATTGAAGCAGTTCTGCGGTTCATCGAAGGAGCTTGCGATCTGGGTCGCGCCAAAACTGGATCGAGCGCGCCTTCATCACATTAATATACCGAAGGTAAGCCCAACTCGACTTCCGGGGGCGGTGTATTGGGGGCTTCAACGCGAAGAACCATTCCTCGAAAAAGAAACGGTGGTCGATTTTCAGGTTGAGGAGGGAGCCGGATCGAAAACCAGCCTAAACATTACCGGCGCGCTTGTTGAAAACGAGGGTATTGAACATCTTCAGAAAGCGTTTTCTCAAGCGGGTTATCCTCTGACCGGCATTGGGCTTCCTCTCCTTGCCCTGCGTAATCTAGTTAACCTCCGTGGCGATGAGAAACAGGAGGATCCAGTATTGATCTGCCAGTTGGGACAGCGCGCCACGAGCGTGAGCGTTCTACTCGATCGGCGACTTGTATTCACAAGAAACATTCCCTTGGGGCTCCACAATCTCGCGGAGACGCTGATCAAGGAACTTGAGCCAACTCCGAGTCAGGAAGAAGCTTGTGATCTCGTTCTTAAACTCGGGCTTGAGGAAGAGATGCTTTCATTCGATGAAAGCCCACAACATGAGAAGGCCTTGAATTTGCTTCGTCCGATCCTAGAACGCACGGTGCGGCAGATCGAACGAACGATTGAGTATTATCAAAGCCATTTCGATAATGAGCCAATGGAAACGGTTTTCCTCGGTGGCGAGATCGCCGCGAGAGGGCACCTGTTCAAATTCATCTCCGAGCAACTCTCACCCAAGGTGATCGCGATCGATCCCTTTGACACGCCGGAGTTGCAAGCGAATACTGCCCTTCCAGAGGACAACGCAGATCGCATCGCCTACGGCCCCGCTTTTGGTTTGGCGCTCGAGGCTCGTCAGGCCGGAATAAACCTCGCCTACACCTACAAGGAGCGCCAGAAAGAGAGTAAGCATCGCAAGATCGCGACTGCGGTCTCTATTTTTCTGATCTTGCTGACCGCAGCGACAGCCTTCTTTTATCACTGGCAGCAATCGCAATTGCGAGGCCTAGACGCCGAGCGAGACAATCTTGATCGGAGCCTAAGCGCCTTAGGCCCTCCGCTTACCGAGGCCGTCATCACGGAAGCCACTGAGGACGTGCGAGCGCTCCAAGAGCAACGGAGGGCGGCGACAAAGCGCTACGAGGGTCTTGCCCTGCTGTCGGAGATCACAAGACTTACCCCTGAAAATATAGCTCTCCTACATGTCTCAGCGGCAATGGGCAGAACCATTACGCTTCTAGATGGCTCAGCCGCAATGGGCGCACCCGTTAAGACCGCGGCAGAAGCAAAGGGAACCCTGCTTTTGAAAGGAGTCGTCAATGGAGAGCGCACGTCACTAGAGACATCCCTAGCCATGTACATTGCGCGCTTAGATCAGTCGCATCTATTCCACGGAGTGGAGGTAGATGAGACAGAGCTAGTCGAAAGTTCGGGTGAATTGGACCTGACCTTCACCTTGAACGTGAAGACGATTGAAGAGCCCAAAGGAGATCTCACCAAGAAATGAATACAATGGGACCAAACGCACGCACATCAACCAAAAGGAAACTGGCGATGCCAACAATTTTCGCAATAGTATTGCTCGCGCTTGTCTTGCTCGGAGTGCTCCCATCCTCTCGGGATATCGACAAAACCCGCACCTCTATCGAGGAATTGCAACCCGCACTACAGCAACAGAAAACCTTGCTTCCAATTTATCTCTCGTTGCAGCAGCGCAAGAAAAAATCGCTTCCCGAGGGAATCGCTATCAACGAGCTCCAACCGCTCAAGATCAAAGATCTAGCCGAGTTGCCGGACGTATTCGAAACCCTAGCGCGCGAGTCCGAAGTAGAGCTCGTCTCGGCAACGCCTCAGGTCCGCTCTCTTCAGGACGGTCACGAAATGTTGCGGATCGACGCGCGCATTCGTGGCGATTTTCTTGCCTTCAACAACCTTCTGAATCGGCTCAATGAGATGCGATTCGTCGAATCTATCGACTCCTTGACCATCGATGTCGCCAATCTGGGACAAGAGATGAGCCTTTCAGTCTGGCTAGCAATCCAATGACACTTCGAGAAAAATTAATCCTCGGTTTCGTAGCGACCGCCGCAATTGGCGGTGGGCTCTATTACGAATCTGCCTTGTCCAGCCCGACAGTCGCTTCGACCGAGCTGGCCCGAACCGACTTTAGCGCCTTGATTGCCAGGGTGCAGGTGAGTCTTCAACAGGGAGAGTTAACGGATCGTGAAGAGCGCGTATTGGCCGCCGCCAATACGCAATGGCTCCGCAATCCACTCCGTGAGCGACCGTTATTGACGCAGAATAGTGAGTCGACACCTCTCACACAGTATGTCGAACCTCTCCCGAAATATATCGGATATATTAATATAGGACCTCAACCAATTGCAATTATCGACGGCCGTGACTATCGGATTGGCGAAGCGATCAAAGGAGAAGAATTTCAGCTCTCTCAAATTCACCCAGACCATATCGAACTACTACGCCGCGGCGCAACCGACCCAGTCGATGTGCCACTTGAAAAGTCGCAAATTACAGGAGGATCACAATGACAAGACCTATGACAAACATCGCTGAAAATAAACTCCATCGTGCCACGCCCGACAGACGCGTTCGCAACCTTTGCGTGGTCCTTGCGACCACTGTGCTAATCGGCTCCTGCACCATCCCGGTGCAAACAGCCTATGACGATGCTACCTATATGGCGTGGCGGGAACTCGCCGAGGACTCGGCTATGACCGCTCCGCCCGCCCCCGAATTTCCTGCAATGCCCGATTTCCACGGAGCAGAGGCGGTCGCCCTTGAATCCTCGCGCCCGGATCCGCTGCCTCAGATCCCCATTAAGGACATGGTAATTACCCGTGCGATGGATGTGGGAGTGCTTCTGCGCGCCCTCGCCGACGCCGCCGACCTCAATATCATCATTACCAGTAACGTCAGCGGCCCGGTTCTCGTGAGCCTAAGACGCGAAACCCGCTGGGATCGTCTCTTTTTGGCCATTACCGAAGCGCATGGATTGCACTACGATCTTGAAGATGACCTCCTTCGCATCTTCTCCGTCCAAGATGTCGAAAGCAATATCGCCATGGAGCAAGCGCTGCACGACCAGCTTCAAGCCGCTGAGCAGAGGATGCGTTCCGAGCCGATGGTTATTAGCATGATCCGCGTACACTACGCCGACATAAATCGTCTTGCAAATTCTGTCAGCACAACGATGCAGGCCATCGTCGCGGACCAGGATCCAACGCTCGAAGGGGCCGTAGGGACCCAACGCACTGGTTTTAATGTTCAGGCCGACACAGATACCGGCCAGCTGATCATCCATGGAATACCCTCCGACATTGCCCAAGCTCGCAGGCTCATTCAGGGCTTGGACCAACCCACCTATCAAATTCTGATCGAAATGAATATTGTGCAGGCCAACAACGTCGTCGCTCGCCAGCTCGGCGTCCAATGGGGCGTCTTCGATATCCTCGAAGGCGGAGATCTCACCATAGGCACGACGCCGAACCCCACCGGCTACAATTCCAACTTTCCCGCTGCGTTTGATCGCCTCCTCGGTTCCGGCTTCATTTACGGCGCAAGCCTCGAAAGAGGGAGCCAAATCCTACAGGCTCAACTCTCAGCCCTTCAGAAAGACGGTCGACTCAACATCGTCTCGCGACCCTCGATCACGACCCTTGACCGCTTGACGGCGGTCATCGAAAGCGGCGAGGAGAGGCCCTTCGCTTCCGCCACCGGAACCGGACTCGCCGCTGTTGCCCAGGTCGAATTCAAAAAGGCTGTGCTCCGTCTTGAGGTCACTCCCCACGTCATTGACAAGAATTGGGTCAAGCTCGATATCAATACCAATAAGGACGATTTCGATGACACCCGCTCGATCATCATTGATGGCAATATTCAAACCCCGATCCTAACTCGTTCCGCACTTACTTCCCTCTACCTAGCCAACGGGCAAACGACGGTGATCGGCGGACTTTCCACCGAAACCAAAATCCACCAGGAGGAGGGGATTCCTTTCCTCAAGGGCATTCCAGGCATAGGCGGGATGTTCCGCAGCCGAGACGGCAACGACTCTTTCACCGACACCCTGATTTTCATCACCCCTCACATTCTTCCCCGAGTCGCGGACACGGCGAAGTGGCAAGGCAAGTGATTCGAGGTTCTGAAATATGAACATGAAACTTGAAGAAATGCTGGTTGACGAGGGGCTCCTCTCTGAGGAGCAATTCCATCAAGTGCAAAACACCCACAGACCCAACGGTCTCAAGGTCCAAGAGTACATCCTTCGCGAAGGATTGGTTGCAGACACCGACATGGTCAGCGTTCTTAGCAATCGATTACATATCCCAAAATACGATCCCGATCACTATCCTGTGGATCCGGAACTCGCGGCGATCTTGCCCGCTTCCATGGCCGGCAAACACCGCATGGTTCCGCTGCGGCGAGAAGCAAACTTGCTCATCGTCGCCATGTCCGACCCCACAGAGGTGGTCGACATGGATGCGGTGCAGCGACACGTCAAGATGGAGGTCGAACCCGTCATCTGTACCGAGACCGAGTACAACGAGCTCATGAACAGCCTCTATGGTCTTGCCTCCGGAATCGGTTCGCTGCTCGACGATATCGAGGAGGTCGATTACGGCACGACGCAGGCCGACGAGGAGAGCGACGAAAGCGACGAATCACAAGTAAAGGCCTTGATGGACATGGCGGAGGGATCAACCGCCGTGCGCAGCGTCGATTGGATCATAACGCGTGCCGTTCGCGAAGGCGCGAGCGACGTGCACATCTGCCCGGAGAAGACTCATGTCCAAGTCCGGCTCCGGGTCGATGGAGTCTTAAAGGACCTCCCGCCTATCCCCAAGTCGATGCTGCTTTCGGTGGTCTCCCGCTTGAAGATTCTCGCACGCATGGACATCGCCGTTACCCGCGTTCCCCAGGATGGCCGCTTCACCGCCCGAATCAGCGGCAGGGAGATCAACGTGCGGGTTTCATCGCTGCCCACCATACACGGCGAGAACATCGTCATGCGTCTCCTCGACATGAACGCTCTCGTCTTCAAGCTCGATCAGCTCGGGATGCGCGAAAGCGATGTCCGCAAGATCGAACAGACCATCGAACGGCCGCACGGCATGATCCTGAATACGGGTCCGACTGGTAGCGGCAAAACCACCACGCTTTACTCCGTGCTCGCGATGCTCAATCGCCCCGAGGTGAATATCATCACGGTCGAGGATCCTGTCGAATACCGGATTCCCCGCATTCGCCAAGTCGAGCTCAACACCCGAGCAGGCATGACCTTTGCCGGTAGCCTACGCAGCATGCTTCGTCAGGATCCGGATATAGCAATGATCGGCGAGATCCGCGACTCCGAGACTGCCACAATCGCCATTCAAGCCGCGCTGACCGGCCATCTCGTCCTCAGCACCGTCCACACCAACAATGCGATTGGCACGATTTGCCGCCTCATCGACATGGGCGTCGAACCGTTTCTCATCGCTTCAGTCCTTTCGTGCGTGATCGGCCAACGTCTCGTCCGCCGGGTCTGCGAGAGCTGCGCTGTGCCTTGGTCACCGCCCCCCAAGGCATTGGACTTCTGGGGACTGAGCCCCGATTCCGAATCTCGGTTCCTCAAGGCGCAGGGTTGCCACCGTTGTCGCCATACGGGTTATCGTGGCCGTGTCGGAGTCTACGAGGTGCTGCCCATTAGCGAGAACCTGCAATCGCTGATCGCAAACAATGCCAGCGAAGGGGATCTGCGTGCGGCCGCCCGGGACGAAGGCAACTTCGTTACAATGAGAGAGGACGCGGCCATAAAAGTTCAAATGGGGATAACAACCCTCGAAGAAGCTGCAGCGAACGTCGTCTTATAAAAACCGACAACTCATACGACTGCCCTCCCCTGCTGAGCATCACGAGAGATCAAGGCGGGCTTGATCGGTGTTATCCTGCTGCGCGTCACGTTTTGTGATTTTGGAAGAACCGAACGGTTCGCATCATCAGACGAAAGATCCATTTTCTTTACGGAAGCAGAGAAGTCTCCCAAGCGTATGTGGACGGCACTCAATACGACATGTTCGGCAACAGAAAACTTGTTGCTTTGTGGCTCTGCGGCTTGGACGATGTTTGAATACGGTAGGGCTGATCCGGCTCGGTCAGCCCACTTTAAAAATCTAGCGGCCCGCCTCACCCACACGGAAGTGAGATCCCGGGGAAAATGCCGTGTCTTGCCGTGGCTTCACTCCCTTTACTGAGATACAGCGCTTGCGTTTTTTGATCCGGGCCGACCGAGCCGGATCCGCCCTACCATGATTGAATGGCTTGTTGCTTTGCGGCTCTGCGGCTTGGACGATGTTTCTCACACGGTAGGGCTGATCCGGCTCGGTCAGCCCACTTTAAAAATCTAGCCGCTCGCCTCACCCACACGGAAGTGAGATCCCGGGGAAAATGCCGTGTCTTGCCGTGGCTTCACTCCCTTTCCGGAGATACGGCGCTTACGTTTTTTGATCAGGGCCGACCGAGCCGGATCCGCCCTACCATGATTGAATGGCTTGGACGATGTTTGAATACGGACAATGGAAGCAACAGAGACGACCACTCCTCTTTTTCACCATTCTCTATGCGCGGTAGTATAAAGATCTCCGGCGCTCGACCCGCCACTCGCACGGCCTCGTCAAAGGCCTCAAGACAGAAGCGCGTGTCGAGCGTGTTGGAGAGACACCAGAAATCACCGCGCGGGTGTGCCAGTCCATGATGGCAACCAAATAGGCGTGGCCACGCTCCATCGGGATGTAGGTAATGTCAGAGCACCAGACTTCGTCGGGAGCCTCCACCTTACGGCCACGCAGCAGGTAGGGGTAGATTTTGTGCTCGTGGCCTTTACTTGGAAGACTCGTGCCCTGAAAACCTTAATCTGACGGATGGGGATTTTTAAGGTCTTGAGAAAAAGACTTCCTGCCGGGCATCCTTGCCGTCCTTTTCAAAGACGAGGTGCGCGCTCTCGAGCAACTCCTTCTTCCACTGGCTCACCTGCACGGGGTGCAGTTCGTTTTCATCGACGATCATGCCGACTGTGTTGATTCCCCAAGCCGCATCCATGGCGATGCTGGCTTTAAATTCGGCGGTGATACGACTTCTAGTTCTTCTTTTTTACATGGTATTGTGTGGGTTAATTTTCACCAACCCGAACACCGCCTAAAACTAATTAATCCCCTGGCTCCGTTTTGCCGATCCGGCTCCAGATCCACAAACCGGGAAATCGCCGTAAAGCTTAATATATTTTAATTAAATTTTTTAAACTTAATAATGATCTGGTAGCAACTCTTTCAGATCACAACACGCTTGCCACAAGTCACTTACGAACATAAATACTAGCTCAGCCCGATCAGGATAGACGTAAAATATTGTTAGTTAGGTCACAATAGATACAGTAAACCCCGTATTTCATTAACCCATAGCTCACCCCATCACTCACGAGTGATCATTCCAACGAAGGAGATATTCTACGATGGCTGTCTTTAGTTATCAAGCATCCGATTATTCAGGAAAAATGCGAAGCGGCAGACTCACTGCCAACACGCTCGAGGAAGCGCTGGGTCGTATTACCGATTCGAATCTCGTCCCTATCGATCTACAGAGTGTCGGTGGCAGCTCCGATAACGTATTCGCTCGCTTGCAGACTCACTATTTGCCCGTGCCGGCAACGGATCTGATCGTCTTTACCAAGCAACTCGTCACCATGGTGCGCGTCGGCATTCCGATGACCCAAGCATTCGCGATCCTCAAGGATCAGACGGAGCAGCCTCGACTCCGACGACTGGCAGGCGTCATCCGAGACGACATCGAAGCCGGTTCCAGCCTTTCCGTGGCCGCAGGTAAGCATCCCAAGGTTTTTTCGCCGCTTTTTTGCAGCATGATCGAGGCCGGCGAGACGAGCGGGACGCTTCCGGAAGTGCTCGACCGGCTGCTCTACCTCATCGAGCACGAGGCCCAGGTGAAGGCGGAGATCAAAACCGCGATGCGCTATCCCTTAATCGTCATCGGCGCTCTCGTCGTGGCTTTCCTCATCATGGTCGGCTTCGTCATCCCTCGATTTGTTTCCTTTTTCTCTCAGCAAGGACTCAATTTGCCCCTGCCGACACGCATCTGCCTCACCATGAGCGAAATTCTCACGAGCTACGGGATATGGATCGCCCTCGGCACGATCGTCAGCGGCCTGTTGTTTCATGAATACTTTAACCGGACGGATCGCGGACGCCTACTCCGCGATCGCGCTCTGCTCGCCATGCCGCTGATCGGGCCTGTCTTGGTCAAGGCGGCGATGTCCCGTTTCTCCAGCATTTTCGCCATCCTTCAGTCCAGCGGCGTCCTGGTTCTCGACTCGCTGCGAATCCTGACCGAGACCGTAGGCAATGCCGCCATCTCCGCCGAATTCGTCAAGGTCCGTGAGTTACTGGAAGAAGGCCACGGCATCTCCGGGCCACTCAGCTCGTCCAAGTACTTTCCCCCCATGCTGATCAACATGGTCAAGATTGGCGAGGAATCCGGCCGTCTCGACGAGATGCTTCGACATGTCTCCGAGCATTACGACGTCGAGATCAGTTACACCATCAAGAAGATGACGGATGCGATCGGCCCCATTCTGATCATTTCCCTCACCTTCGTCGTCGGTTTCTTCGCCTTGGCCATCTACATGCCGATGTGGGAACTGACCGAGATGATTAATAAAAATTAACCGCGTAACTACCCCACTCTCTCTACCATGAATTTACCTGAACTGATGGATCTCGCTGTGTCGCGCCGAGCCTCGGACGTGCACCTGGCTCCGGAACGAAGCCCCGCATTGCGAATCGACGGAGCGCTTGGTGCCCTGCTCGACGAATTTCCGCCACTCAGTGCCGAGGAGTGCGAGACTGCGATACTCGGCATCCTGCGCCCGGATCAGATCGAGGCGCTCGAGCGAACCCTGGAGATCGATTTAAGCTACTCGCTCGATCTGCCCCACGGAACCACCCGTTTTCGCGTCAACGTCCACCAGCAGCAACGGGGCCTCGCCGCGATCTTCCGCCTGATTCCCGACGATATTCCTTCTCCCGAGGCGCTCACCATGGAGCAATCGATCTTCAAGTTCGCCGCGCTCCCACGCGGTCTAGTCCTCTTCACTGGAGCTACCGGAACGGGGAAGTCGACGACGCTGGCTTGCTTGATCGACCAAATCAACCAGCGCAGCCAGAAGCATATTCTGACGGTAGAGGATCCCATCGAATATACCTATTCGGAGAAGCGTGCCTGCATCACCCAGCGCGAACTGGGCATCCACACGCACGGTTTCGCGCCCGCGCTCAAGTCCGCTCTACGCGAAGACCCCGACGTCATCCTCGTCGGTGAAATGCGGGACTTGGAGACCATTCAACTCGCCCTGACCGCGAGCGAGACGGGGCATCTCGTCTTTTCCACCGTCCACACCAGCGATACCTCGCAGACCGTCGACCGCATCATCGACGTCTTCCCCCCAGCGCAGCAGGCTTTGGTGCGCGCCCAGCTTGCCTCCGTCCTCCAAGGCATCGTCACCCAAGTGCTGCTGCCTCGCGCATCCGGAAGCGGTCGCATCGCCGCCCGCGAGATCTTGCTCGCGACCCCCGCCGTGCGAACGATGATACGGGAAGGCAATACCCACCAACTTTACAATTCACTGACCGCAGGTCTTCAGGCGGGCATGTGTCCGCTCGAGCTGTCCCTCGCCGCCAAAGTCCGGCAGAAGCTCATTACCAAGGACGCCGCCGAGGCCGAGGCCAATCGGCCCACCGTGCTGCGCGACTACCTCGCGAGCACTACGTTTTCCTACTCGGTTCCAGGCCTTGCCCTCGCCAAGCCCGAGGACATGGAGAATGACGACGAGCCAAATGATCATCTACCACCACCACGCCAGCTCACCACCGCCCAGCGGAGCGATAATAGCCGCGAGCCCTAAGTCAACTCCCCTTTACTATCAAATTTCCGGCTGCAGAGTATCTTGTTGACTCTGTACCGACTTAACAAAAAACAAGGAATATGAAGACATGAAAACAAACACAATGAAAACAAACACAACACTGACAAAGAGAATAAAACGCGGTTTCACCTTGATCGAGGTGATCGCCGTCCTCGTCCTGCTCGGCATCCTAGCTGCGATCGCCGTGCCGAAGTACATCGACATGGCCGCAAGCGCTCGCGACAAAGCGATCGACGCGGGTGTTTCCGAAATGAACGGCCGCGAAGCCCTGACCTGGGGCAACAACATGTTGGCCGACGGGGGATGGACAGCGGATGCTCTTCCAGCAGACACCAACCTTAACACTGGGGGTGGAACAGACTATGCTTGGTCGGGGACTGATCCCACTCCGGCGGGCGGCACTCTTACGTTTCAGACTGGCTCAGCGATACCCCTGACACGGACACCTTCCACTGGGACCCAGCCAGCGGTCTGGACTAGATAGGTAGTTGCTACCGCCACCAACTAATTAATCCAACACAACCCTATCCGGGTCGAGCTCATTCCGGGAAACCAACCCGCGAGCTCGGTCCGGGGACCGGTTCTCGCCCAGAAGCGATCACACAAAAGTGACTCACCTCATGAAATCGCATTCAGCGCAACGCCGCAGTGGCTTTACCTTGATCGAAATCATGGCCACCTTGGTACTGCTCGGGATTTTGGCCGTGGGCGCTGCGAGTATTCTGCCTGGCTCCAATGCCAGTTTGGCAGCGGAAGCCAATCGACTGAGCTCTCATTTGCGCTACGCCCAGATCCGAGCCCAAGCCGACACCTATCAATGGCGCTTGGTCTTCACCGACGCCACAACCTACCAGATCGGCCAAGTGGTCGCTCCTGGTGCTGGCTTCACGCCTGGATTCGTCCCCGGCGCCGGCGCAACGCAACGCACCCTGACAGATGGCGTCACGACCACGGCAGGGACCGTCATTCGTTTCGATTCGTGGGGAAGGCCCTTGAACGATGCCGGAGCTCTCCTTGGCGCGGATCAAACGATCACCTTGACCCGAGGAGCACGAAGCCGTAGCATTACAATTCGAGCAGGAACCGGATTGATCCCATGAAATCGAGGTATCACAAGCCCAAGCCAGCGCTGTTTCGCAGCCGAAGCGGCTTTACCCTCATCGAGGTGATCGCCACTCTCGTGTTATCTGCAATTTTGTCTGCCTTGTTGCTTCCCCTGATCGGATCCGGCCTTGAAGGCAGCAGACGCGCTTTGCTGCGCATGCCGGAAACCTACAGTCTGCGGACGGAAATGGATGCGATGTCGCACCTTTACCGCACGGTTCACCCCACCGATCTGCCTGCCTTATCCACCGCGATCGCCACTGCCGCCGCAGTTGATCCCCCCCCCTCTTATAGCCTGCTCTACAACGACTGGGTCGATTTCGATGCCGCAGGAGTAGAATTCATCCCCGCTGAGGGAATTGAAAACGCATTGCGGGTAACCTTGGGCAACAGCCAAGGCGAACGTCTCACCTCCTATTTTTTCCCCATTCCGTAATGCCATGAAACCCCATTCCCAGAACCGAGCCGGCTTTACCCTCATCGAGGTGGTAGCGGTGCTGATCCTGACCTCACTGGCCTTGGTCTTTGTCGGCATGCTGCTCGTAACGTCTGTCGGGGTATTCATCAGCAACAAGGAAGCTGTCGAGGACTCCCAAAAAATCCAGATCGCCATGAATCGCTTGGTCAAGGAGCTGACCTATGCGGGCGCTGGCACCGTGGTGGTCACCAACGCTCGGACTGTTCAGTGGACCTCTCGCCATCCCGATCGGTTTGGCGAAGCGGAGACCGCTACCTGGGACGGCACCTCCGGCTCCAACCTCACTCTACAGGGCACCGCTCTCTTGGACAACGTCAGCATCTTCACCGTCTCCTCCACCGCAGGCACCATCACCATCACATTACGATCCACGAGAAGTGATGGCGTCGCACACACCACGATCGTCCATCCCCGCTATGATTTGTAAGGAATAGTAATCGAAACCCGGCTCAGCCAAATCCGAAACGCGAATCGACGTCAGCCGTTTTGCAACGGGAAGTGGCTGACCTAGCCATGAGCCCCAACCGAAAAACAAAATGATGACTACGAATAATTCTACTCCAATCAGCGCCGTCGATCGCAATCGGAAGGGCGGGGTATTGATCGGCGTGATCGCAGTAATGCTGATAGTAGGCGTTATGGGGGTGTCCGTGATCTCCTTTACCCACACCTCGGAACACAGCCACCTCAGCGCCAACGCCAGATCCCGCGCCTACTATCTGGCCGAATCAGGATTGCGCTATGCCCAACAAATCCACTGTGAGGAATTTGCCATCGACGAAAAAGGTTGGCTCCACGGACGGCAACGCACTTTAAGCCTTCTAGGAGGAGAACAGGTTGAAGTCGTTCGGATCGTCGACAACTTCTGGGCCACCGCCATCGTCGATGCCAGCACAGCGCAGAGGGCGCGGGCTCGCGTCCCGATGCCATTGAGCCTGTGCGGAGTCGATCCCAATGCGCCCCCCTCTGACGAATTCGCGATATTCGGAGACGTTGGAATCGCCCTCGGGAACAATACGATCATCCAGGGCGACGTCGCCATCACTGACGACGATGTCGAAATCAAAGGAGATGTCGATGGAGACGTCCTGGCTAATGATATCGAAATGACTTCATCCGACTCAACAGTGACGGGAGACATCTATTCCTCGGGATTGGTGAACGTCAAGACCGGGTCCGTCACCGGCGACATTCATTCGGCAAACGGCATCATTATTGGGAGCGCGCGAAGCACGGTGGTCGAAGGCTGGCTTTTTTCGAACGGCTCGATCGAAGTAGGGGGCGGAGGCCAAGTGGGTGGCCATATCCATTCATGCGGTGGAGATGTATCTCTAAGCGGCAGTGCGGTCGTCGGCACCGCCGCCAACCCCATCGAGATCCGTGCCACCGGTGATATCACCATCAGCGGTTCCGCCGTCGTCTACGGAGTCGTTTATGCGGGAGGATCCATTGTGGTGGGCGGGACAATCAATGGTGACGCCTATGCCGGCGGCACCATAACAAATCCCGGTTCGGTCACCGGGGAGGCATTGGAGAACTCCCCCGGCTATGTGGAAGCGGCCATTTGCCCCGACCTCTCGAAGCTGGATGATCTCGTGCTTCCGGATGCGACCGTGTTTACGGCCGGAGGCGATGACGTCAGCGTGCCGGCGGGCACCGAAGCGGCGCCGATCCACTATCTCGCGCCAGGTATCTACGGTGACCTTTCAACGTCGAACAACGCATCAGATACTCAGTTAACTCTCAATGCCGGATCGACGAGCCACGGAAATTACTACTTCGATAGCCTTTCATTTGGAAGTAATATGACGCTCTACCTTGATCTTTCGGGGACCTACGACATCCGAATCTTTGTCGTGGGAGACATCGATATAAGAAGTGGCCTGAATGTTTTCGTTTCGACGGATGGATCGAGCTATTCCTCAATGAGGGACGCCGCAGTCGATCCGCTGATTGCCGCCAGGGTGTATTGGGAATCTCACGACGATTTTTCACTAGACAGAAACAGCAATTGGTTCGGAACGGTTTACGCGCCCAACGGAAGCCTTAGCGTAGGGAGCGGATCGAACACCTGCTATTTGATCGGTTCCTACTTCAGTGGAGACGGACATGACATCGCCGGTAGCACGGTCGTTCACGTAGCTCCGAATTATTTCGCTGAGGATTAGAGAACCAAGAGGAGTCGATCGAGGCATAGAAGAATTCCCAGCACCACGCCCACTGGACTGGATCCAGGCGAAGGCGTAAACGAAGGGACTCTTTGAATTCAGATCCCTTTCAGCCCTTGGCCGACCACTCCCGGTGCGTCCCCAAGCCCCGTTCTTCCCCTCTCCGCTCCCCTCAAGCTCCTCACCTCAAAAGCAAATTCCTAAATGGGGTCAGGAGTATCAGACAGGATTCGCGCCATTCGATGGCCAGTGGATCCGGTAGTCCCGACTCGGTCGGGCTTGGTGGTGAAGCACTTGGGGGGTGCTTCTTAAAAATGGTCGGGACGGCCAGATTCGAACTGACGACATCCTGCTCCCAAAGCAGGCGCTCTACCAGGCTGAGCTACGTCCCGAAGGGTTGGGGGCGGGAAAGTGATACAACCCGCTCCCGGACGCAAGGATATTTCACCACGATCCCGAGGAAATCGTTTTCCGCTCAGAATTCGCCCTTGAAAGAGCACCTGGCGGTGGGTGTCTCGAAGATCACGATCTCAGCCAAACCAGGGAGCTGGGGGGATAGTTTTTTCCAGAACCAGCCCGCGAGCCGTTCAATGGTGGGGCTTTCCAGCCCCTCGATGTCATTGAGGTATCCGTGATCGAGCTGTTCGAGCAGTGGATTCATCGCGTTCGAGATGAGCTTGTGGTCGTAGACCCAGCCGATTCTCTCGTCCACCGTGCCCTCGATGGAAATCTCCACCTTGAAGCTGTGGCCGTGCATCTGCCGGCATTTGTGATCCGCCGGCAAGGTCGGCAGCGTGTGCGCCGCCTCAAAGCGGAAGTCTTTCGTAAGTCTGGCTTTCATGTGCTTGCGCCAAGTCTAGACACCTTTCCCCCCTTATGGAATCCCGAACCTCAACCGGGATTTTTTGATGGAATGGATCTGCTCCGGACGTAAATTCACCCCGTGATTCACTCGAAAAACCTCCTCTGCCTTGCCGCACTCGCCGGAGCCCTCGCCTCCTGCAACAAATCAGCAGAGTCGGTCGCTGACACAATGGAGAGGAAAGACGGGATGGTGAAAATTGTGGGTGGAACCACACTCATGGGATCCGAGGGTACATTCGAAACCCCCTACGGAAGAAAGGAATTCCCTGAGGAAAACCCCCAGATGAAAATCGAAGTCACCGGTTTCTGGATCGATGAGACCGAAGTAACCAACGCCCAGTTCCGCAAGTTCGTGGAAGCCACTGACTACGTCACCTTCTCCGAGCAGGAGTTGGATATCTCCACGCTCCCTCCGGAGGCGCTATCCCAACTTCCCAAGCCGCCGATCAACAACGGTGCCATCATTTTTAACTCTCCCGAGAAATTCGAGGGAGCCATCATGGCGCCGGGTGCCTACCTGCAATGGTGGAAATGGGACCCCGAAGCCAGCTGGAAGCAACCGGAGGGCAAAGGCTCCAACCTTGAAGGCAGGGACGAATACCCAGTCAGCTGCGTCACTTACGAAGACGCCGCCGCTTACGCGAAATGGGCAGGCAAACGCCTCCCCACCGAGGCCGAGTGGGAATTCGCCGCCCGCGGCGGACTTGAAGGCAAGTTATATACCTGGGGCGACGAACTCAAACCCGGCGACAAATGGATGGCCAACACCTTCCAGGGTACCTTCCCCACCGACGACACCACTGAAGACGGATTCGCCGGCCCTTCACCCGTGAAATCCTACCCTCCCAACGACTACGCTCTCTACGATATGGCCGGCAACGTCTGGGAAATCTGCTCCGATTTCTATGATCCCGAATACCGTAGCAATTGCGAAAAATGCGATCCCAAGGGACCCGAGACCTGGATCAACATGAACACCGGACAGAAAAGCGGCGGCGCTGCCAACCACGTCACCAAGGGCGGCTCATTCCTCTGCCATGTATCCTACTGCATGCGTTACCGCCCCGGCGCACGCCACTCCATCGAGAGCGACTCCCCCACCTGCCACACCGGCTTCCGCTGCGTGAAAGACTTGGAGTAAGGACATTTCTGTCCTTACTACCTACTTGCCCAGCAAAGCCGCGACATGCTTCGCCAGCATGTCGCCCTCTAGGTTCACCGCATCCCCCACCTTCGCATCCCGGAGATTCGTATTGGAAAACGTATGTGGCGTGATCCAAAACACTGCCGAAGCATCCTTGAGGTCGGCAATGGTCAGTGAGATTCCATCAATCGCAATCGAGCCCTTCGCCACGCAGAGGCGATTGATTTCTTCCGGCAGTGAAACCTCCACCACGTGATCCTGTCCGTTTTCCTCAAGGGCAACGATCTCTCCCACCGCATCCACGTGCCCCTGCACGAAATGCCCGCCGAGCCTGTCGCCGACACGCAACGCACGCTCAAGGTTCACTACTGACCCTACGCAAAATTTTCCCAGTGAGGTAACCCGCAGCGTCTGCGCCAGAACATCGAAGCGGACTGTATCCCCCGTTAGCGCCGCCACCGTCAAGCAGCAGCCGTTCACCGCTACGGAATCACCCAGCGCCAACTCACCGCCAAACGGAATAGAGATCTCCAACCGTGCCTGCTCGCCGAAATTTTCCAGCGAAGCGAACTTTCCCAATGATTCGACAAGACCTGTGAACATAGTGCAGCGGATTCTTCACACAGCCGACGCTTCCTGTCACCCGAGAAATCCCCCAACCCATTTTGAAAAGATTCGCCTTGCAGTTTTCATTATATTCTGAAAGTTTAGAAACCCCGCTACAGCGGATGACCTGGCATCACCCACCCTCGGGCAGAACGGAATCGGGAATCGCAGGAGTCTCCATGGCCTTCCAGCACCTCCACCTCGGATGGGCGGCACTGGGCTGGATCGCCGGAACACCCGGCATCTCGCATACGATCCAACTCTGCTTCGACACCGCAGGAACCGGAAAGAAACCATTGGAGTAGGCCTAGATTCACGACTCGACGCGCAACGCAGCTATTGGGAAAAAGCGTCGAGCTTTCTGACCCTCGCGACCATCGGAAGACTTTTTCTCAAGACCTTAAAAACCCCCATCCGTCAGATTAAGGTATTTCAGGGCACTAGTGAGCAGCCGCCATTCTCTCTAGCCCAAATAGAGATCACGTCCCTTGGCGAGGTTGGCGATCTTGCGGTCGGCGATGGAGCGTTTGAGCATCCAGAAGCCGCAGTCGGGGTGGATGAATTTGACGCGTCCCTCCCCGAGGGCGGCTTCGGCTTGCTCGATTGACTTGGCGATCTGTTCCGGTGTCTCGACGTGGTTGACCTTGATATCGACCACGCCCAGACCGATTCCGATCTCAGGGCGGATTTCCTTGAGGGCTTCGAGGTCGTCCTTGGGCCGGTGCGCGAGTTCGAGCACGAGGTGGTCGGCGTGGAGGGAGTTGAGGAACTCGAGCAGCGGCTTCCATTTCCCGGCCTGGATGGTCTGGCCTCCGTAGTTTCCAAAACAGAAGTGCACCGCAGTCGGGCCGTCGAAAGCATCGAGAACGCGATTCATGGCCTCCGCCGCGAGCGGGCCGTGTTCCGGATTTCCGGGAATGTTGGCTTCATCGACCTGCAGGCAGGAGCAGGGAAGGTCTTTCACCTGCGCGGCGAGGATGTCGGCGATGGCGAGGGTCAGCGATTCGAAGTCCCCGTAGTGGTTGTCTAGGAGAGTCCGGGCGAGCATGTAAGGGCTCGTCACGGTGAACTTGAAAGCACCCCCGGCCACACTTCCGGCGCGGCGGCAGTCCTCGATGAGGTTGAGACCTCCACCATGCAGGGCTTCGCGGACGACTGCGGCGGGCTTGGAGCGGAATCCCATTTCCTGCTTGGCGCGAAAGGCTTCGGTGTCGGTGCGCCCGATGCTGGAGTCACAGCCCCCCATCGGCCCAACGAAGTATTCGATCATTCCGTTGGTGTCGGGGTGATTGACGTCAAAGCGGTAGAGCTCTCCATCGGTGGGGAGATCAATGCCGGACTGGCGTTGGGTATCGAAGATGACGCGGGTGGCGTCGATCACGGCCTGCTCAGAGGGCAATGCGCTCAGCCAGTCGGGAACCGGGTAGGAGCCCACGGTAGTGGTGAGGATGCGAGGGGTGGTGGGAATCGATGGCGTATTCATTGTTTTTTGGGAATCGAGGTGATGGTGTTTTGGGGCGCTTGGTTTTTCAACTCCGCGGCGTAGGTTTTGGGAGATTGTTGATCCGCTTTCTGGTGAAACGACTCACGCTGACGAAAACGATCGTATTGACCAAAATCCCGCAGAAGCCGACGTCGAACAGGGTTTTGAGGTCCGCGGTGAGGAGGGTGACGAGGTGGTCGTCCCCGAGAATGAGAGACCCGAGGGGCGGAAAGAGGAAGACGGTCAGAGTGCCCGCGGCGAGGCCGGCGATGGCTCCTTGGCGGGTTCCTTTTTTCAAAAACAGGATGTCGATGGTGAGCGGTAGAAGCTGGGCAGAGAAGGCCATCGCCATGAAGAAGAAGGTCGTGATGGTCTTGAGTAGCGTTCCCTGCGCGCCCCAGTAGGTGAGACCGGCGGCGACGACGGTGGCGAGCACGATGACGGCGCGACCGACCCAGGCGCGTTCCTTCTCAGACGAACCCGGGCGCAGGGGATGGTAGAGGTCGCGGGTCACCACTGCGGAGAGCGCGTGCAGATTCGAGTCCGCCGTGGACATGGAGGCTGCCATCACGGCCACGAGGATGAGAGCGATGAGAAAGGGACCAAGGCTGCCGAAAATCTCCGGAAACTGCTGGCTGATGACGTGGATGACGATGTCGTCGGGTTTACTCATGCCCTCGGGCAGGGCGCCGTCGATCATGGGGTAGAGCGCCCGCCCACCGAGGCCGACGAGGAAGACGCCGAGAAGAAAGCACACCGGCAGCACGGTGGAGAACACGATGGCGGTCTTACGCAGGGTGTCGCTGCTGCGGGCGGAGTAGAAGCGCATCCACTGGGCGGGCTGCACGATACTGGCGAGGGAGGCGAAGGCGCAGAAAGTCACCGCAGACCAGGCGTTGAAACGTTCTCCCACAGCAGGCATGGTGAGGAGTTTCCCATCGAGTTTGGAAACCTCCTCAAAGTAACCGCCCACCCCGCCGAGAGCATAGACAATGGCCACCCCGGAAAGCAGCATGGCGCTCAGGAGCAGAAGCCCCTGCACCACATCGGTCCACGCCACCGAACGCATCCCGCCAAGCAGGACATAGAGCATGGTGACCAGAGACAGGATGGCAATGCCGGTGTCCTCGATGCTGAACTGCTGTCCAAGGATGGTGAGATGTTCGACATTCTGAAACAGCCCTTGGGCGAGAATACCGCCCGCCTTGATCTGGATCATGACGTAGGGAATAACATAGAGCGCGCCGACGAGAGCGACGAGGAAACGCAGCAGGGCGGAGTCGCCATAGTGGTGGCTGATGAGATCTGCTGGGGTGATGTGCCCGTGGGTTTGCCCGAGCTTGCGGATGCGGTTTCCGATCACGTAGATGCCGGCCGCGGCCACGGGCAGGTTGAGCGCGAAGAGCATGGGAGCGATGCCATCGGAGTAGACCCATCCGGGAAAGGTGAGGATGGCAAAGCCGGAGAAGTAGGTCGCCATGACGGTGAGCGAGGTGACGAGCAGTCCCTGTCCGCGCCCAGCGAGGTAATAGTCGGCCTCCACGTTCTCAGCCCCGCGGCTTTTCAGAAGGCTGGCCACACCCAGGCCGAGGAGCAGGAGGAGATAGGCCCCGAGGACATAGTAAGGGAGGGCTCCCAGGTCGACGCTGGCAGCAAGCATGCTCATGGCTTTTTCCACACAGTAAGAGCGGCAGTGACCACACAACCCGACATCACCGCAAACCAGAGAAGAGTCCAAAGATAGAGGGCAGGGATACCGAACCAGAACGCGGGTTCATCGGCGGATCCGTCGATGAGCATCGCCCCGGGTCCGGGACCCATGAGCAGGGCGAGGACAAAGATTGCGGCGAGCAGGAGGGCAGGCTTGGACATTTCAAGGACGGTAACGAATTGGCCAAGGCAGGAAAGAAAACAAATTTTCCGGGTTTCCCCGAGGTGTTCAATTCGCTAGGAAGAGACATGCCGATACTCTTAACAGATGTCACCTATCGCACCCGATGGATGGAAACTCGCTTTCCCTTTCGCTACGGAATCGCCGCGATGACGAAACTCCCGCACCTTTTTCTCTCGGCCAACGCCGTGATCGATGGCCGTGAAGTGGTGGGCTTGGCCTCCGAGGGTTTGCCCCCGAAATGGTTCACCAAGAATCCGGAAACGACCTTCGAGCAGGATCTTCCGGAAATGCTGCGGGTTATCGAGCAAGCCGTCACCTTCGGGCGTGAGGTCGAGGCCGAGTCACTCTTTACCTGGTGGCTCGCGGTCTATCGCAAGCAGGACGCATGGGCCCGCGAGAACGGCATCCCTCCCCTGCTGGCCCATCTTGGCACGAGCCTCATCGAGCGAGCCATGATCGATGCCACCTGCCGCGCCCATGGCATCGGCTTTGCGGAGGCGGTGAACAAAAATGCCTTTGGGATCGATTTGGGTGCGATCCATCACGAACTGGCGGGGTCGCAGCCAGCGGATTGGCTGGGGAATACTTTGACGTCGCTTATCGCCCGCCACACCGTTGGCCTTGGCGACCCTCTCTTCGCCAATGAGATCGCGGAAGAAGATCGAGCAGATGATGCGCTCCCCCAGGCGCTCACCGATACCATCGATGCCTACGGTCTCACCCATTTCAAGGTAAAGGTGTGCGGCAAGCTTGAGGTCGATGTGCCACGCTTGAAGCGCCTTGCCGGGATCTTTGCCGAGAAAGTGCCCGGGTATCGACTTACTCTCGATGGAAACGAGCAGTATCGCACCCTCGCGAAATTCCGCGAGCACTGGGAAGCCTATTTGGCGGAGCCTGAACTCTGCGACTTCCTCTCGCCGGCGCACCTAATCTTTGTCGAGCAGCCCATGTATCGTGACGATGCGCTGAAGGAGGAGGTGAAGAAGAGCCTCGCCTCGTGGACTGAAGCCCCGCCCATGATCATCGACGAGTCCGATGCCGAATTGACCTCGCTGCGGCGCGCCCTCGAGCTAGGCTATCGCGGGACGAGCCACAAGAATTGCAAGGGGGTGTTCAAAGGTCTAGCCAACAAGTGTCTCATCGAATGGCACCGCCGCGAGCACCCGGAGCAGCAGTGGCTGATGAGCGGAGAGGATCTCGCCAATGTCGGACCGGTGGCGCTACTCAACGACCTGGAGGTCATGGCCACGCTCCAAATTGACGATATCGAGCGCAACGGACACCACTACTTCAAGGGACTCTCGATGTTTCCCCGTGCCCTTCAGGAGCAAGTGGTGGCCGCATACCCATCGCTCTACGCAATGGAGGATGCCGGCTATGCCACGCTCAAGATCCGCAACGGCCGGCTCGATGTCTCGGCGCTCGCCGGTCCGGGCTTTGGTTGCGCGGTCGATCCCACTGGAGACGACTTGGGCGATCCCGGACTGCCACGGTGAAATTGCCAGACTTAGGAACGCACGACTCCAGTCGCGCAGGTCACTTTTTTGGATCAGCATCCTGCGCGACTGGAGTCGTGCGTTCCGTACACAGACACTAGTGAGGACACCTTGATTGTGGCTGGCGCTGCGCTTCCAGTTCTTTTGGTAGGGCAATGCGGCCGGCTCAAGCTTTTCCAGTTCGTCCACCGTCCATGGCTCACTGCGTTTGCCGTGTTCCTTTCGCAGAGCCGCAACAAACTGCGGCGAGCGTATGGCGGAACCTCCGGAACCCGGATATCAGTCCCTCTCCTGCAGCCATTCCCAGGCCGAGGATTCCTCATCCTCGTCGAAGGCCTTGATTTCGACCGGAAAGGGATTGGGAATCTTGGTGAGGCCGTGGATCCACTTCTCGTCGCCGACCAAAGCCATGCGGCGGAAGCTCTTGAGGTGGGTGAGTCCAAACTTGAGGTCTGCGAGCATGGCCCCGGGTTCCACTCCCTCCATATCGTCGATATCGACAAGCATGGAGATTGGGGAGGTCTCGGCGAGAATCGTTTCCACCCGCGCCAGGAACTCTTTGTACTCGGCGGTGGTGATCTTTCCGTCGACAGCCATCCACATCAGCTTCTCATTCGGGAACCAGGCGTGGCGGATTGCATGTTTCGGTTCGGCGCGAGGAGACTCCAGCCAGTTCAGCGCCGCCTCCGTGTCACCCGCCTCGTAGCGCCGAATCTCCGCTTTGACAAAATGTCGCGCCACCACCGGCAAGGCGGACAAGAAGCTGCTGTCGGAAGCCACGGCGAGCCGCTCGACGTGCTTGTGATGATCGCGGACGAAGCGGAGGTGCGATTGCAGTCCGGCGAAATCCTTCCAACCCGGAAATTCCGGAGCATCGATGAGCAGGCCTTTCAGGGAACCATGCGCCTCAATCCACGGGTTGGCATTTCCGGAGAGCGATTCAAAGTCGTCCTTGGTCAGGGGACCGGATGGCTGGACGATGAGAACGCCCGACTCGGTAATGCGACTGGTAATCATGCAGTTACCATATCGCATAGAACCGGCGTTCTCCACCCATTCCCTGCTCAAGCCCAGTCAGATTCGCTCAAAATCACCAACTCACGCTCGCGTCCCGACGACATAAGGAAGCTGAAAATCACTTACTTCGCAGGCGCCGCCCAGCTCTCGCGAGCCTTCTTGAGCTGTTTCTCGTCGAGACCGAAACTTTTCAGCACACCGGCGAGCCATCGGCTTGTTCGCGGCTTGGCTGGAGTAGAACAGCGCAGACATAGTGGTGACTTTTAGTCGCCAGTTCGATCACATTTCACTCCAGCCAGCGGGGCGTCTTCGGCACCAATCGCTTACCGGCTCGATCGGCACCACCAAGCTCGATCGGATCAGCCTCGATTGCGCCAAGCCTTTTCCGTGCGAGTGCCAACATCTCCGCAACTCTGTCGGGGTGCTCAGCACTGAGGTTTTTCTCCTCCGCCCGATCAGTCGCTAGATCGAATAGCGCCGGTCCAGCTTTGGATCCGGGCACATCTCTGACTGCGTCGAAGTAGAGTTTCCAGTTCCCTACCCGGATCGCCTGCGGTGCCGCCCAGCCTTCCCAATACAACAGATCTTTGCGGGCGTGTTGCTCCGAGTTCGCTTGCCCGATCAGAGTGTTCCAAACATTGAGCCCGTCGATCGGATGGCTCCCCTCCCCTTTTGGAGTAACTCCGGCAGCGTGAGCCAGCGTCGGCAGCAAGTCGATGGCGGAAGTCAGACCGGAACTCACCGTTTCAGGCGGAACGACACCGGGCCAGGAAACGATGCAGGGAACTCGTGTGCCACCCTCGAGCGAACTCCACTTCAAACCCCGGTAAGGTGCCGCCGTGGCAAATTTTTTCTGCCCGGGCTCAGGCCCGTTGTCGGAAAGGAACACGACGAGCGTGTTCTTTTCGATCTTCTGCTCACGCAGCGTTGCGAGAATTTCGCCAACGCGAGCATCCAGTTCTTCGACCACATCCCCATAGGCTCCGTTGTTCGATTTCCCTTTCCAATCCGGGTGGGCCTGCGCTGGAAAATGGGGCGCGGTAAACGGTAGATAGAGAAAGAAAGGCTCATCGCTCTCAGCGCGGATGAACCCGATCGCCTCCTGCGTAAATTGTTCGGTGAGCCGCCGGTTGTCGAAGGGATCCGCGATGAGCTCGTCGTTGCGCCAGAGTTTCTTCGTCTGGTTGTTGCTCATCTTGATGAAGAAGCTCTGATCGAAGCCTTGCTTGTTCGGGACCAGGTCAGGTGAGCTGCCGAGGTGCCATTTACCACAGAGCGCGGTGCGATAGCCCGCGTCCTTGAACACCTCGGCCATCGTGCGAGCTTCCGGGGCGAGACCCGTGTCGGTTTTCATTTTGTACCCGAGCACGCCACCACTCCAGCCGAGCCGCGTCGGATAGCATCCGGTCAGCAGCGCCATCCGCGACGGTGTGCAAACGGTGGCGCCTGCATAGAAACTGGTCAGCCGAACGCCACTACTCGCGAGCTCGTCGAGAACTGGTGTCTTGATCTTATCGCTGCCGTAGCAAGAGAGATCACCGTATCCCAGATCGTCCGCCATCATCACGATGACGTTTGGCCTGCTCTCCGGTGCGGCGCAGGCAAAAGTTGCAGCCGCGATGATTGCGAAAACTATGGGAACGATGAATCTCATGCGCCCTACGAAACCACCCGACGTCTGGATTGACAACCCCCTTTCTCCCCCCTCCGCTCCGGTCCAAAGGCGGCTTCAAGGCCCTCCCGCCAAAAGCAATTTCCTAGCAGTCCCTCCCGCATCCTTGTCTCTTTTCTTAGCGGCATTCGCGGTGGATTACTCATCCACTATTTCTCATCCACTATTTCTCAGACAAATAGAAGAGATCCTTCGTGCGCAAAGGGAATGATAGCCCGGATGGGGACATTTTCGAGGCAAAAGGGGGAATCCTCCACTTCATTCGCCTGTCGACGGGTGTAACTGAAAGTGGTGGGCAGGATTACTTTTGAACTGGAGTGCATAGGTTCTTCATCCCCAACGGGGATAAGGATTTTAGGCCAGAGTTGCCGGCCTGCCCTCCGAAGCAGCGATGCGCGAAGGAGGGAGCAGGGCGGAGCCTACCCTGGGTATCCTGCCCGAAGGCGTTGCGTCCATGCGCGGGGGCGCACCGCCAGCCTTGGCTTTACGTCACACCAGGTTCTGAACCCATTCACGAAATCTCGAGGGTCGCCAGGCACATGGATCAGGCTAGGACGGCCTTCACCACCTTCGCCTCATCCACCCCGGTCAGCTTGAAGTCCAGGCCTTGGAAACGGTAGGTCAGGCGCTCGTGGTCGATGCCTAGCTGCTGGAGAATGGTCGCGTGGAGGTCGTGCACCGAGACCCCGTCTTGGGCCACCGCGTAGCCGAGATCGTCGGTGGATCCGTAGGTGGTCCCGCCCTTGATTCCCGCTCCGGCCATCCACAGGGAGAATGCCTGGATGTGGTGATCGCGGCCGCTGCCCTGAGCCATGGGAGTGCGTCCGAATTCCCCGCCCCAAACGATGAGAGTGTCCTCCAGCATGCCCCGCGCCTTGAGATCCTTGATCAGCGCCCCGGTGGCCCGGTCGATGTGACCCGACACCGTTTCAATCCCTTTTTTGACCCCGCCATGGTGATCCCAACCGCGGTGATAGAGCTGGATGAAGCGCACCCCGCGCTCCGCGAGACGCCGGGCGAGCAGACAATTCGAGGCAAAGGATCCGTCGCCCGGCGTCGCGCCGTAGGCGTCGAGAACATCCTGTGACTCCTCCGATACATCCATCAGGCCGGGCACGGATGTCTGCATCTTGAAAGCCATTTCGTACTGGGCAATGCGCGTCGCGATCTCGGGATCGTTCTGGCGTTTGCCTAACAAGCCATTCATGCCGTTGATCGTTTCGAGTAGTTCACCCTGGTCTTTGCGCGACACACCGGCCGGATTCTTCACATAGTGAACCGGGTCACCTTTAGAGTTGAACTGCACACCTTGGAACTTCGAGGGAAGGAACCCACTGTGCCACTGGCGCGTGGCGATCGGCTGATCCTGTCCGCCTCCCGAGGAGGTCATCACCACATAACCGGGAAGCTCGTCGGTGACCGCACCCAGCCCGTAGAGCATCCAGGAGCCCATCGAGGGACGCCCCGGAATGATCGATCCGGTGTTCATGAAGGTGTGCGCGGGATCGTGGTTGATCTGCTCGGTGTGCATCGAGTTGATCACCGCGATCTCGTCGGCGACCGATCCGATGTGCGGAAAGGCGGTGGACATCATGCGTCCGCACTCGCCGTAGGGCTTGAACTCATACTGCGGACCGAGGCAATTCAGCGCCTTGCCCTGCAGCTGTGCCAGTTGCTGTCCCTTCGTGAAGGACTCCGGCATCTCCTGACCGTTGAGCTTGGCGAGCTCCGGTTTGTGGTCGAGGGTTTCCAGATGAGATGGTCCGCCGGCCATGCAAAGGTGGATGACGGTCTTCGCCTTGGCGGGCATATGGAGTTTGTCTCCCAGTATCCCATTCCAACGGGGCGCCGCCTGGAGATCACGGAGGAGGAGCGAGCTAAATGCAGCGCTTCCCACTGAGTATGAGGCGTTCCGCAGGAAGGCCCGGCGGTTGATGGTATTGGCAAAACGTTGTTCAGGATTCATGACGGAAAGGGGCCGGATCGGATCAATAGCGGGTGATGGTTTCGTGAAGGTTGAGCAGCGCCCGGCAGACTGCCGTCATGGCGGCCAGCTCGGCGGGGGCTTTCGCATCCGTCGCTGGCTTCAGGCCGATGCCCAGCAGCTTGGTCGCATCCTCCGGTGATTCGCGGTAACGCTTGTGCTGCTTCTCGTAGAGATTGATCAGGATCGCTCCCTCCTCTTCGCTGCAAGCGCGGGAAAGGATGCGCCGGAAGGCAACATCGAGCCGATCCGTGAGCGGCTTCTCATCCTTCATCAAATCCTCTGCCAGGACACGTGCGGCTTCGACAAATGTCGGGTCATTCAGGAGGTTGAGTGCCTGCAGCGGTGTGTTGCTACTGCTACGTGCGGCGGTGCATTCCTCACGCGCCGGCGCATCGAATGCCGCAAGCATTGGGTGCAGGAAGGAACGCTGCCAGTGCATGTAGAGGCCGCGTCGATACTGATTGTCATTCTTATCATGCGAGTAGGTCCGCTTCGGGAAATTCATCTGCGCATAGTATCCTGCAGGCTGATAGGGTCGTGCTGAGCCACCACCGAGCTTAGCATTCAGCAGACCGGAAACGGCCAGCGCATTGTCCCGCACAAACTCAGCTGGGAGACGACGCGGATTCTGCCGGGCGTAGAAAACATTGTAAGGATCCTGCTTCATCAGGTCGGATGAGACATTCGTTGACTGCTGATACGCCTTGGAGGTGACGATGGTCTTGACCAGATGCTTCACATCCCAGCCGGACTCTACGAACTCAACCGCCAGCCAATCCAGCAGCGCTGGATGTGTCGGCCACTGGCCCTGGTTACCTAGATCTTGCAGATCACGCGATAGCCCCTCGCCAAAGAACAGTGACCACACGCGGTTCACATAGGCGCGTGCTGTTAGTGGATTCTCCTCCGTGGCGATCCACTTTGCCAGATCCATACGGGTGAGTCGCTCGCCCGGCTTTTCCGGCTTCGGTGCAGGCACCGCTTCGGTGAGGAATTCCGGCACCGCGGCCTGCACGATCTCGCCGGATTTATTTGTCCAGTCACCGCGTGGTAGCAGGCGAATGACACGTGGATTGGTCGAGACACTTGGCAGCGTGGTACGGATCTGACCGTTCAGCACCTTCTCTTCACCACGCAGCTTGTTGAGCTTCGCATGAATCTCTTTCAACTCAGGAATGGTGGTGCGGTAGTGATCGAGCAGGACCTTCTTCTGCTTCGCATCCGGCTCCTTGCCCTTGCTGCCATCGAAGGCGCGCGTCACGGCATTCGAGAGACTCGGCTTCTTGTTATCGGACTCCGCTCGCTGCTTGCGCACATCCGCGAGCCACTTCTCAAAGCCCTTCTCCAGCTCCGGCGTCGTCTTGTTGAACTTCGCATCCAGCGGCTTGATCTGCGCTTCCACTTTCTCCACCGCTTCCTGCTGACTGGGCTCTGGCAATTTCAGCGCAGGTCCCCACCTCGAAACGAACATATCAGGATGATTCTTGATATCCGCGCCCTCATTGTACTTCCCGTCGCCATTGAAGGCACCCTTCTCATAGATGTCCGCGAAGAAGGCCTGCATCGAGTAGAAATCCTTCGCCGTAAATGGATCGAACTTATGGTCATGGCACTCCGCACAACCCATCGTCGAGCCAAGGAACGCCACCGAAGTCGTACGCACACGCTCCGCATAATACTTCGCAGTATATTCCAAGTCCTGAATACCACCTTCCGCAGAGATTCGGTTCAGACGATTGAAAGTGGAAGCCACCCTGTCCTCCGTCGTGCGATCCTTCTTCAGGTCGCCCGCAAGCTGTTGGATGATGAACTCATCATAGGGCTTGTTGTTGTTGAAGGCGTCGATCACGTAGTCGCGATAAGGCGTTACATCACGTACCACATCATTGTGGTAGCCGTTCGTGTCCGCATAACGTGCCAGATCCAGCCAGTGCACCGCCATGCGCTCACCGAAGTGCGGCGAAGCCATCAGCATATCAATGTCCTTCGCGCCAGCCTTCGCACCTGTGGCAACAGGCGGTAGGCCCGTCAGATCGAGCGAAAGACGACGGCTTAGCGTATCCGAATCCGCCGGAGGCGAAAGTTTCAGCCCCTCCGCCTTCAGCCCTTCGCTCATAAAGTTGTCGACCGGGTGTTTCTGACCCATATTCGGGACAGGTGGGCGCTCTGGCTTGATGTAGGCCCAGTGTGGTTCGTAAACGGCACCTTCCTTGATCCACTGCGCGAGGAGCTTCTTCTGTTTCGGACTGAGCGACTTGTGCGACTCGGGGGGCGGCATGATATCGTCCTCGTCATCGGTGTTGATGAGGTAGACGAGTTCTGAATCCTCGGCATCACCGGGCACAAAAGCCTCTTTGTCTATCGCCACCTCCCGGAGATCAAGACGCAGCTTGGCTTCCCGCGAGGCCTTGTCGGGCCCGTGACAGGCAAAACAGTTCTCCGCCAGAATGGGGCGGATGTCCCGATTGTAGGAAAGCGGCGCGGCATCAGCTCCCTGAACAAGGGCTGAGGATAGGAAAAGTAAGGAAAAACGCATAACGAATGAGAGCAAATGACGATGAAATCTCTGCTCGTAATCTTTCGCGCAGAACATCTAATCAAACGAAACGTTCCGCAAGCATCGATTATTTCAGCCGTTACGGGCTCGAAGCGCGGAAATCCCACCCTCAGAACCGGTTGATCGCCACCTTGCCACCCGCTTTGGACTCCACCGCCTCATCGGCGACCGCAAGCTCCCCTCCCCAAAAGCAAATTTCTCGCAGTCAGTGCTGGGTCAAGGTGAATGGCGGAAAGAGTGGGATTGACTCCGTTTCACTCCGTCTCTGCGGGGTGCGCTGGCGCGATTTGGAGAAAGTTTTGCTAACGCAAAATCGGCAGTCAAACCCGGTGCTTCGCAGGGGTTCTCATCCCACTCTGGAGGGAATGGTTCTCCAGTGTTGAAGGAGGAGAGCAGCCGACCATACGCGTGGAGGTGAATGGCGGACAGAGTGGGATTCGAACCCACGGTAGGTTTAACCCTACGCACGATTTCGAATCGTGTGCCTTAAACCGAGCTCAGCCATCTGTCCTGAAATGAGCGGGGGGCGAAAATTGTGCGAAGTGGGCAGGATTGTAAAGCGAACAATCGCCTACAATTCCTCCAGCAGCTGTTTGTGGATTCCGCCGAAGCCGCCGTTCGAGAGGACGGCGACGACATCGCCGGTCTTCGCACCCGCTTTCACCTGCGCGATGATCGCCGGGTTATCTGCGAGATAATATCCTTTCCCTCCCATCGCTGCGATGTCGGAGGAGAGGCGGACGGGATCGAGCCTGTCATTTTCCGGGATCTTGTGGAGATCCGGGATGGCCGCGACCACGGCGAAATCCGCCTGCGCGAGCGCCTCGGCGAGTTCCTTCTGGAAAACGGCGCGGCGGGTGGTGTTGGAGCGTGGCTCGAAAAGAACCCACAGGCGCGAATCCGGATATCTCTGGCGAATACTCTGCACCGCGAGGCGGATCGCCGTCGGGTGATGGGCGAAATCATCGATCACCTTGATTCCGTTTCTCTCGCCCTTGAGTTCCTGCCTGCGGGCGATCCCTTCGAAGGCCAGCAAGCCGTCCCTGATTTCATCCGCAGTGAGGCCGCCGAATTTCGCCGCCGAGACTGCCATCGCGGCGTTGCGGACGTTGAACTCGCCGGTCATCGGCACGCTGTAGCGCTCCGCGCCGAGTGTGAACGAACTGCTGGTGGGTTCGTATTTCACATCGGTGATGCGCTGAGAATTCCCCTCGCCCAACCCGATGGTCGTGACAGGACATGGTGCCTCCGCCGCGACATCGAGGCAATGTTGCTCATCGCCGTTGACGAAAGCCATCCCGTTGCGCGGCACGATGTTGAGCAGGCGCTTGAAGCTCAGCTTGATCTCCTCCACATCGTTGTAGATGTCCGCGTGGTCGAACTCGATGTTGTTCACCACCACGCACTCCGGCAGGTAGTGGAGAAACTTGGATCGCTTGTCGAAAAAGGCCGTGTCATACTCGTCGCCCTCGAGGACGTTGATCGCGGAATCGGGGAAATGCGCCCCGCATCCGAGGTTCTTCGGCAGCCCGCCTATCATGAAACCCGGATCGTTCCCGGCGTGCCGGAACAGCCACGCAAGTATCGAGGAGGTCGTCGTCTTGCCGTGGGTTCCGCTGACCACGAAATTCCGTTTGCCCCGTAGGAAATGGTCTTTCATCACCTCTGGTAGGGAACTGTATAGGAGCTTGCGGTCGAGCGTCGCCTCCGCTTCCGGATTGCCGCGCGAGATCGCGTTGCCGATCACCACCACATCGGTTCCGTCCGGGATGTTTTCCTCCCGGTATCCTTCGGAGATCTCAATCCCCTCCCCCCGCAGAAAATCGGACATAGGCGGATACACGTTGGTGTCGCTGCCCGTCACCACAAAGCCCCTCCGCTTCATGGCCGTCGCCACCGCCCCCATTGCCGTCCCGCAAATCCCTGTGAAGTGAAAGTGATTCTTATCTGACATGATATTTCAAAAAGTCGGCGCTGCGACCGTGGCGTTGTCCCGCTCCTCGATACGGTTACGGAGGATGCGATCCGCGGTTTCCGTGACCATCTCCTTGAGTAGCAGCCAGAGATGGGAGCCCTCGCGGTAGTCGGCGGGGGCGATGTGCTTGACGCGCCCGGCATGAGTGGAGAGATCAAAGCATTTCCGGAAGGATCGACCGCTCTTGTCCTCCGGGTTGTAGACTGCGATGCCGTGGCCGCCGTTGCGGTTGACCACAGTGAAGCAGGGTACATCGGTCGGTCCGTCGCCGACATAGACCATGTTTTCGAACGGGATGGGGCGCTGCTCGGCGGGCATGTGGTCGTTCACATCCTGATCGTAGCGCAGCATGCCCTTATTGATCCGAAACAGGAACTGGGTCTTGGTCGTGTGGGAGATCACCCGCTTCGGGAAGCTGATCAGCCCCTCCGCGTCCTCGCCGAACTCGCAGCCGAACATTTCCTTCACGAAGGGCTTGAGCCGCGAGCCGTCGAGCAGTGCTTTAAGCCCCGAGGAAATGATGTAGTGCTCCACCTTGACCCCCGCCAGCTCGTGCTCCGGGCGTAGAGCGGCCTTCGGAAGCGACTCGAAAAGTTCAGGCAGTCCCGGGAAAAATGTCAGCCCGCCACCGAGTTCGGTGAGTAATTCATTGCTCACGCGGTCCATGCCGAGGTAGTCGAGCAGGCATTTCATGTAGGCCAGCTCGCCATCCCATTTCTGCTCCTGCACCAGCTCATTGCACTTTTTCCAGAACTGCTCCGGATCAATCCCGAATTTCGGGAACAGAACGTCGTCCTGCATGTATTTCGGGCTAAGTGTCTGGTCGTAGTCGTAGACCAGTGCGATCGTGTTCTGCTGTGCTGCCATGGCGGAAATACAGGCAACCAAGGCCGGAACCCACCGACAAGGCGTAATTTTTTCGAAAAACAGCACACTGACGCATTGACAAGCGCGTTTGGATTCCTAAAGTCCCGCCCCCGCGCCTTCGCAGGCTCGCAAATTTCAGCAACGACCGCTATGAGCTTCCGCACCTACCAGCCTACCAAACGTACTCGCAAACAACAGCATGGTTTCCGCGCCCGCATGGCAACGAAAGCAGGCCGCGATTGCATCAAACGCCGCCGTCAGAAAGGCCGTACTCGTCTGATTCCAAAGGGTGCCGAGCTGCACTTCAAACGCCACATCACCCAGCACGGGAGATAAGGCCTTGCTATGGAGCGTGGGTTTTAGCCCGCTTTTCTGCCGGATCGCCAATTTGGGGAACCCCGCATGAAACTACCACGCTCCAGCAGCATCAACCAAGCGGAAGACTTTCTCCGCATCAGAAAAACCGGCCAAGCGAAAGCAGGCCGGTTTGTCATTGTCAGCACCTTGGCCGATTCCTCGCTACCTTCTGTCCGTGCTGCATTCATCACCAGCAAACGCGCCGCAAAAAAGGCTCATGACCGCAATCTCATCCGACGCCGCCTGCGCAGCTACCTCCAGGCACACACGCCGCAATTCACGGATCCTAGCCGTTTCGTGGTAACCATTGCCCGCCCGGGTGCAAAATCCGCCACCAACGCCGAGCTTGAAGCCGACTGGCTGCGCCAGTGCCGTCGTCTAAAACTCCTCCCTTGATCCCCGTTTCGGGCGTCTTGGCAATTGACCGCAGGCTCCTCAGCACCTAAGCAGCCCTCCCCGGATCGAAAAACCTCCGGGCATAAACTAATTTCCCTATCCACATGTACGACCGCAAAACCTGGATCGTCCTCGCCCTCTGCGGCGTCCTGATCGCCCTCAATCTTCACTTCGGCTCAAAGAACCGGCCGCCCGCCGAGACCGCGGCACCTGCCCCGGAACAAGGACAGCTGGAAACTCCCGCCGAGATCGCCGAGCCCTCCGCAGGTCTGAGCGTCGAGACTCCTCCCCCGCCGGCCGAGGAGGAACTCGTCGTCCTCGAAAACGACAAGGTCGCCTTCACCTTCTCCAACATCGGCGGCGGCATCAAATTTGCTGAGTTCAAGAACCAGAAGAACGTCGGCGAGAAATCCAAGGTTCGGATCAACCGCCACGGCTCCAGCCCGATCGCGGGGTTCGTCGATGACCAGGAGAAAGCCGAGAACTCCACTTACGCCTACAAGATCGATCAATCCTCCCCGGGTAAAACCGCGGTCTTCATCGCCAAGCTGCCCAGCGGGGTCATCGTCAAGAAAACCTTCTCGCTCGAGAACTCGGACATTCCCGGCCGACCATATTTCCTCAAGCTGTCTATCGCTCTCGAATTCACTGGCCAGGGAAATTTCGATCTTTCCCGCTACGGCCTTTCCCTCGGCACCGCCGCACCGCTCTACGAAAAGGAACGACCCAATTACACCGGCTTCTTCTGGTATTCGGAGAACGACATGCACTTCCACGAAGCCACCGACTTCACCGGCGGCACGTTCTCCTCCGCAAAATCCATCATCACCAGCAGGGACGAAAGCGAAGGGAAAATCGACTACGCGGGCGTCACCAACCAGTTCTTTACGACCGTCATCCGACCGGTAAAACCCGCCGATACCCTCGTTTGGGGAAAACCCCAGCAAGTTCGCCTCACTAAGGAAGGCAAGTCCCTCCCCGCTGTACGTGCGGCAGTATCGCTCCCGCCTGTTGCACTCGCACCCGGCCCCCCCGTCACCTTCGAATACAGCATCTTCATCGGCCCCAAGGCCAACACGATGCTTCGCAAACTCGATAACACCGAGGGTGCAGGCCATGGCTGGGGCGACATGATGCAATACGGCTTCTTCAGCCCCGTATCCCGCGTTCTCAACGCCGTCCTGAACTGGCTCCACTCAGGGCTCATGAAGATCTCCTCCCACGAGTCATGGGGTCTTTCCATCATCTGCCTCACTCTTCTCGTCCGCATCTGCATCTGGCCACTCCATGCGAAATCGACCCACTCGATGAAACGCATGTCGAAGCTCCAGCCGAAAATGAAGGAGCTGAAGGAAAAACACGCGGACGACCCCAACAAGCTCAACACCGAGATGATGGGCCTCTACCGGAAATACGGTATCAATCCCCTGGGCGGATGCCTCCCCATGCTCATCCAGATTCCGATCTTCTTCGGTTTCTTCCGCATGCTTGATTACGCCGTGGAGCTGCGCAATCAGTCCTTCCTCTGGGTCGATGACCTCTCCCAACCGGACACCGTCGCCGAAATCGCAGGCATCCCGATCAATCTCCTGCCCATCGTCATGGCGGCCACCAGCGCCATCCAGATGTCCCTGATGCCCAAGACCGGCGACAAGATGCAGCAGCGCATCATGATGTTCATGCCGTTGATGTTCTTCTTCTTCTGCTACAACTACGCCTCCGCCCTCGCCCTCTACTGGACCACCCAGAACATCTTCTCCATCGGCCAAACCTACCTGATGAACAAGATCCCCGAGCCGGAACTCGTCGCCCGCAAGGATGGCGGGAAAAAATCCTGGGTTCAGCGTATGGCCGCCAAACAGGCGGATATGCAGAAGCTCCAGAAACAACGCGGCAAATCCGGAGGCAACATGCGAGACGTCACCCCGGACAAGCCGAAGAAAAAGGGTTCACCGCGCACCGGCGGCTGATGTAGTGGTGACTTTCAGTCGCCACTCATCTTCAAAGAATCCCGCCCGGCGTGTAAGCCGCCGCGTCAGGCGAGACGTCACCCCGGACAAGCCGAAGAAAAAGCGCCCGCCGCGCACCGGCGGTTGATGTAGTGGTGACTTTCAGTCGCCACTCATCTTCAAAGAATCCCGCCCGGCGTGTAAGCCGCCGCGCCAGGCGAGACGTCACCCCGGACAAGCCGAAGAAAAAGCGCCCGCCGCGCACCGGCGGTTGATGTAGTGGTGACTTTCAGTCGCCACTCATCTTCAAAGAATCCCGCCCGGCGTGTAAGCCGCCGCGTCAGGCGAGACGTCACCCCGGACAAGCCGAAGAAAAAGCGCCCGCCGCGCACCGGCGGCTGATGTAGTGGTGACTTTCAGTCGCCACTCATCTTCAAAGAATCCCGCCCGGCGTGTAAGCCGTCGCGTCAGGCGAGACGTCACCCCGGACAAGCCGAAGAAAAAGCGCCCGCCGCGCATCGGCGGCTGATGTAGTGGTGACTTTCA
>Ga0206131_10001030_pt1 | contig 37137 bp, 53 predicted proteins | sample Helgoland_Spring_FD_148636 | JGI IMG/M metagenome (GOLD analysis project Ga0206131, IMG submission 148636) | Pelagic subsurface seawater microbial communities from Kabeltonne, Helgoland, North Sea - Helgoland_Spring_Bloom_20160517_1 | ecosystem: Environmental > Aquatic > Marine > Epipelagic ... | reverse complement strand
CCACTTCTCGGCTTCGGCTTGCTCCCGCTGGGTGGCAATGGCTTGCTTGCTTTGTTGCTGCTGGCGAACCATGTCAATCTGCGCCTGTCGATAGGCCGCCTTGTCCTCAACACTGGTACAAGCTCCTAGAACGAACAGCGGTAATAGTAATAGGTGTTTCATAATAATCCCCTTCGATTGGTGGCAGGCGAGGCGCTAGTGAAGGGACTAGCGTTGACCCCCGCCCACCATTAAGTGTCACGCCTTGAGTGCCGCTACTTCGGCTTTTAAGTCTTGAATCTCTTTGACCAGCATGGGTACAAGCTTGCTGTAGTCCACGCTCATCATGTCCTCATCTGCCTCACCCTTAGATACAGCGTAGGGTGCTACAGTCTCAAGCTCTTGAGCAATAAAGCCATACTCTTGGTGTGAACCGTCAGACTTCCAGTCGAACGAACGAACCTTGATGCTGTCGATGTTGCCAGCAGGCGCGTCTACGATGTTCTCCTTGGCGCGTTCGTCTGATAGCGAGTTAAAGAAAGTTGCGTTAGACGCGGTTGTCACAGATCCGACCAAGCCAAGGGAGTTATATATCTCCCAATGACCTGCCGTAGCAGAAGTATTCCGAGCTGTCTTAAAGTAACCAGCGTCCCCGCGAAGCTCAATACCTTCTGAGCTACCGCCTATCGACGTAGTAACACCAACCAGCAAGTTGTCATTAGGAACCGTTACGTTGCCGCCTCTGAACTCCCAAGTGTTAGTGCCATTGTAGTACAGGTATTTAGCGGTGCCAGAAGTCAGGTATATGTGGTTGGCATCGGTTACGTTCTTAGCCACGCCACTAGAGTTAATAATGATGCCGTTAGCGGCTTGGTTTGACTGGCCTGCTCGGTTGCCGATGGCGATTGAGTCAACGCCTTGGTCTGCGTAGCCTGACGCATATCCAAGAGCAATAGCGGTTTCACCTTGGCGTGTTTGTCCTGCTTCTCTGCCGACAGCGACAGCACCAGTGCCTTGAGCCTCTTTACCCGCATAATAGCCTACAGCCGTAGCCAGCGCGCCTTGGCCTGTGAAGCCAGCATCTCTGCCGACAGCGACAGAATTAGCGCCTTGGCTGGTCTGACCAGAATTGCGGCCCACTGCAACAGCACTCTCTCCCTGAGTCGTTAAACCAGACTCAAAGCCCACAGCGACAGCACCCGTGGCTTGCGTTGTCTGGCCTGCTGAGTTGCCCACAGCGATAGCACTGGCACCTTGACTTGTATAGCCTGCGGCATTTCCAACAGCAACCCCAAACTGGGACTGACTAGTTTCTCCCGCTGAGGCACCAACAGCGATGGCACCAGCTGCTTGGCCCGTAAGTCCTGCGTTAAGTCCAGCAGCAAACGCATTAGCACCAGCCCCCGATTGTGCAGCCTCGAAGCCGCCTGTTACCTGTGTGACTCCTGCTGCGGTGATACGCATGCGCTCTGTGTTGGTAGTGCCGAAGATCATATCGCCAGAGAAAGGGACTGGCGTAGTGTCAAACAGGTAGCAGTCTCCGCTTGAGTGGTTCCTGTAAAGCTGTAACCCACCCAGAGTGGTCGTATCGTTCGAGCTAAATAGCTTGCCGGTGTATCCAACATTGCCATCAATAAGGGCATCGCCTCCTAGGTGCAAATCGTTAAACCTAAAGGACGGATCACCAATATCAAGAGCCAAGTCAGTGGACGCACCAGCAGTATTTACTGGCCTCATGCTCCCTGACGAAGCAAACCGAATACCGCCAGAACCAACTGTTGTGCGGTAGATTGCAGACTCTACTGTTATGTTTCCATCTACTGATAATGACTCTGATGGACTTGTATCGCCAATACCAACATTCTCATTGGCATCAATCGTGATAGCCGTAGCGTTAGCGTTGTCGTCGATGCCGGGAGACGTGAAGCTTGAGGTTGCAGTCAGGTCTGTAAAAGTTCCTGTTGAGCCGCCTTGCGCTCCAACTTTAATAACATTACCACCAGAGTCTTTGGTGTACAGTTCTTTGTTAGTTAAGTCTACCGCAAGTTCACCTTGAGATAACTGCCCTGCTGTGGGCGCACCTGAGCCATTCTTAGTAATAATAGTAGTCATTTAGTATGTGCCTCCGTCAACTGTGGACAGTGTGGTTGCTATAGAAGTAGTACCAGAGCCAGTAATTGCTCCAGTTAATGTAATTGTTTCATTGCCTGTTATGTAGCCACTGTTGTTAGTCCACTGACTAATGTTGCCTGACTTGTTAGTAAACGTATCTGTGCTGGACGGAGTAACTGTACCCGTGTTTGTGGTGTACCCACTGTCGTTAGTCCATTGACTGATGTTCTGTGAGTTAAGCTGTGAGGCTGTAATGCCTCCTAACGTACCGCCTAACGTAAGGTTACCTGAAGAAGTTACTGTGCCTGTAAGCGTTACACCATTGACTGTGCCTGTGCCGCCTACGCTAGTAACTGTTCCGACATTTGCTGTATTAACCCAAGATGAGCCGCTGTAGACTCTGCTTAAATTAGACGTTGTGTTGAAGTACCAGTCGCCTGCGGTAACAGGGTCACCGTTAAGATCAACGGTAGGATCAGACGCCTGAGCGCCTAAGTACAAACCATCAATAGCTTCCTGTGCAGCTTGTGCCGCAGCCGCGCTAGCAGCAGCGTTTGTTTCTGACGTACCTGCGTTAGTCGCTGATGTTGCCGCAGCAGTTGCGCTGGTAGCTGAAGCCGTGGCGCTAGAAGCTGCATTGGTTGCGCTAGAGCTAGCTGCCGAAGATGCTGATGTTGCTGATGTTGCGCTGGAACTAGCCGATACAGCCGCAGCAGCAGCCTGTGATGCGCTGGTAGCTGCCGTACCTGACGACGAAGCCGCAGAGGTTGCGCTAGACGCAGCAGCAGTTGCGCTTCCAGCAGCAGCCGTGGCCTGTGTGCCTGCATTAGTCTCGGCTGTCTCTGCACCAGTCTCAGCAGTCTCGGCAGCAGCCTGTGCAGCCTGAGCCGCAAGTTTTGCTGTGTTGGCAGCAGCAGCATCGGCCGCTACCCCAGACTCCGAACCAGCAGCAGCAGAGGCGCTATTAGCAGCCGCCGTTGCACTGGCCGAAGCTTCGTTTGCTTTCTCGGTAGCTGTCTGTGCGTACTGGGCAATCTGTGAAGCATAGGCGTCCGTAGACGAATCACCTGAACCTCCATCACCCCTATAAATAGGCATAAGCTATCCCCAAAGCAAACAAGAAAAGGAAAAGCCCCCGAAGGGGCTAAGGGTCTTACTCGTCAAATACAGCTAGGATTAAACCAGCTTCAGGACGATACACTTGAACACCATAGAGGGTGTCAGCGGTGTACAGAGTAGACAAGTACTCTTGCTTGTACTGAGTCTGTGAACGAACGTTCATCTGCTCGGCGTGGATGATGGCATCCTTGTGGAAGAACATACAGCCACGGACGTTAGTCTCAAGCGTAGGACAGTTACTAGATACGTAAACGTCAACACCGTAGACATTGCCAATCAGACCAGACTTAACAGTACGGTCATCACGGAAGTCGCTGGATACGTAACGCTCAATTCCCATTACTGTCTTACGAGCAGCAGGCGGGATGATCAAGCAACGATCTTCCATTGGTACGTTAGCGTCGTCAAGGATCTTGATAGCTTCACGGAAACCGAGGTCAGTAAAGTTATCGCCAGTTGCCGTAGTGCCAGCAACAAAGAGATCCAGACCAGTAGCAGCGTTAAAGTAGTAGCTGTTGCTGTTAGCCCAATCTGCGCCAGTAGGAGCAGCGAGGTCTAGCGTTCCGTCACCAAAACCAGTACCGCAGTTCATCAGGTCAGTGTCAACCGTCAGAGCCAACTGGTAACCAGCGTCTTCTGTGTAGAACTGTCGCAGGCTGTTGAGTGCCTGTACTTCTACAATGTCCTCAATAAAACGCGAGTACTCGAAGTGACGATTGATTTCAATCTGCAATTCTTGCTCTACGTTCGCCTGAATGTTAACTGCGGTGTCAGCAACTTTAGCAGATGCAGCGCCACGGATAGGCTTAGGGACATGGATCTTGTCGCCCTTCTTACCTGTCATTGACATTCTCTTTACAAGAGGTGACATCTTCAGGTTCTTCTGGTATGCGGCAATTACTTCGTCGCTCCAGATTTCAGGGATGAATGTTGCTGCGGCTGTCTTATTGACAATGGAGCCACCGCCTACTGTACCGGGATAAGTTTGAGTCGCCATTATAAATCTCCTTTAGATTAGGCTACTTAACACGACCCTCGGCATACGCTTGGAAAATCTCTTCAGATAAAGCTGCATAACGATCTGGGTCGGTCTTCATAAGTTTAATAATATCAGCACGACGATATTGTTTCTTACGTTGAGTTTGACCTGTTCCTCGGGCGTTGCCTGTACTTGCAGATTTAACTTGTTGTTTACGGGCTTGCTTCTCAACTGCTACTGTCTGTTGTGCGACAGAGGCTCTCTCTTTCCAGAGGGAGAACAGTTCATCAGCGGCGTCGTAATCATACTGTTGGTCTGCTTGTACAAACAATTGAGTCCTGATTTTAGAGCTTTTAATCCACTCAGCAAACTTAGCATCTTTGACAATATCGTTCATGTCTGGATGCTTGCTTTGAAGTTGTGCCAAAGCTGTTTGTTTTTTGTATTGCTGGGTAGCTTGTTCAGCTTCCTTAATACTAGGATGGTTCTCAATTGCCCTGCTAACTGCGGTCTTTGGATCAACAAAGAAGTCAGTATCGTCTTCTTCTTGCTGTTGTACAGGTGCTTGTTGTTGTGCGAGTTGTGTCTGGATGTAGTCATCAACAACACCACGCAGTTCACCAACTTCAGAGCTTTGTTTACCAAGGAGCTTCTCAGCCTCTTGGTGCATCTGAACAACCTCTTGCAAGGACTTGTTCTGATACTTCTCTGGTAAGACTTCTTGAGCTACCTCCTCTTCAGGAGACTCAATTGTATCCTCTGGTGCTTCTAGTGTATCTACGTTGTCGTTAACTTCTTCTTCTTCCGAACGCTCGTCTACGAGTTGTGCTCGTCCCATATTATTAACCTTCTCCGCCTAACGGTTGTGGAGTTTTATTTACGTCCAGCTTGTTCATGTTCTCGTACCCACTTCATGTGCCGTCCGGGAAAGTCCCCAGATGCACCTTCAAGTACGCATGGCGTTGCTGAAACGACCCTTGTAGCGTTAGCACCACAACCGCACCTACTGGTTGTAGCGTCAGCGTCTACAAATTCTTCAAAGTAGTGACCATTGGTACACTTAAAATCGTATACTTTAATCATCTTCTGTGTTGTTCTGCGCGTCTTCAAAGCTGTTAGTTGTAATAGCTTCAAAGTTTATTAGATGTGCTAATACGTTAAGTTGTCCTTTACGGAAAAACATATCATCTACATCTTTTGTTGCTTCAACTGAGTTTATTATAATTGCATTACTTTTAAAGTCTTCTAGAAGTTGTTTCCAACCATCTGTGTTAAAGATATCAAAGTAATTATTATAATATGTTTCATCTTCAGGTTTCATAGAGGCCCTTTGGTTGTCTCATTAGTTACTATACACTATATATTATACCATACTTTTGCTCAAATGTCAAGCCTTTTTGGTATTTTTACCAGTCTTTCTGCGTTTACCGGATGCTGTGACTGCGTGTTTGACTTTAGCTGGGCCAGTCTTTTTAGCTTTAGACTTAGCCTTTTCAGCCGTTGTCATCTTAGCCGCAACAGCTTTAGGGCGGCAGGAAGGGTATGGACGCTTAGAATTTTTAGCAGATTTACGTCCACACTCCTTGCCTGTCTTTAGGTCAACCCAGTCTTCTTTGAACCATTTGGTCAGACCACCCTTTGGTTTAGCCACTGTACTTACCTCCGCGCTTTTTGTATTCTTTGGTTAACCAACCTGAAGCATACGCAGAAGGCCAAACATCAAACTTACGTTTAGCCTCTGCTTTGACTCTGGAATACAGCGCAGGGTTAGAGGGCTTTGGGCTTTTACTTTTTGCCTTTGGCACGTTTCACCTTCTTTCCTGTTTTGGCTGCGGCTTTCTTAGCCTTAGCTTTACCCGCTTCTGTGTATGCGTATTTTTTTCCGTTTACCATTGGCATAATAGCCTCCTAAGTTTTTAAGCTTTCTTTCATGTGTGCTTGCCTTTTGCAAGCGTGGCACTCACCGCAGGTTAGAAAACCTTCACCAACCTCAGTGGGTTTACGGCACGACCAGTACATTTCCCTAAGAGGCTCAGGCATACTCATGTAAATGCCTTTACTGCGCTCAACGGGCGTCTTAGTCATGTTATCAAACGGCGTAGCCCACACGGGTCTAAAACGTTTTCCGGTAGACATCGCTGACAGAATGCCGTAAGCTTCTGCTGACTCTACCTTACTCATGTTGTAGTCACCAGTATAGACAGCCGCTGATGTGCGTCCCTCTCCTGCTGCTACACGCGACGCTTGAAAAAGATACAAAGCCATGTCGCGACCGCCGCAACCCTTAGCCATATACGAATACACTGACGAAGAAAACTCAAAGGGTCTTTGGTTGTCCTTCATGTACTGTATACTGTTTAGGATTGCGTGTGCTTCCGCTTTGTAACGTCCCTCTTTGTTGTGCAAGTGTATTGAGTGTACGTGTACATCGTGCTCCGTGTGTTCTAAAAGGTTCCAAAGTAAACTTACGCTGTCCATACCACCTGAGTACATAACAATAACTTTCTCACTTGCGTTACCCTTGAGTCCGTTTTGCTTTAGACAGTACCCTATGGCTTCCTTAACTTTGGTTTCGTAGCTCATTAATCACCATTTAGATTTGTTTGCCCAATAAGCCGCAGACATTTTGCCTTTGGCTATGTTTTTTGCATGACGCGCCTTAAAAGATTTACGTCTTGCTTTCTCTTTAGCAGTGGTAGGATTTTTACCTGCACCGCTAACACCTTGCTGTCCATAGCGTATCGTCTTAACTTTGTCGCCTTCCTTGGCTACAACTACGTGCGATTTTGTTGGGTGCTTAGGCGTTCTCTTCGGTTGGTTGAACCCGCTTACCCCTGCTCTTGCTAGTCGTGGATCTTTTTCCTTGCTCATTGAGGCTCTCCTCCAAACGGGCTACCTTCTCTTCTAGGTTCGACAGGCGGTTGAACTGGCCTTTGAACGCTTCGTTGACTTGGGCGATTAGGTTCTTGAGGTCTTGCTGGGTCATTAACATTTATCTTGGCCTCTACTTCTTTGTCTTTAGTGATTGCTTGAGCTACCTTTAAGCGACGCTCAAACTCTTTGTCGTCTTGATCACCCGCTGCAAGGTTACGTGTAACAGCCTCAATGCGTTTAATCTCAACCTCTTGTGGCTCAAGCTGCGCTTCGACAGAGTACTTTTGTGCTCGTGCCTGCGACTCTTGTGCCTGTGCTGACAGTGCTGCCGTCTGCGATTGCTGTAACGCTAACTGTGCCTGCTGTGCTTGCTGTGCTGCCTGCTGTGCTTCTGGGTTAGGCTGCTGTGCTTGCTGCATAGCTGCGATCAGTTCTTCGCGGTTAGACAAATTCATGTTGTCGATAATGCTTTGGATGAGGACTGGATAGATGGGACTATCCTGCTTCATGGTCTGCAAGAGTTGTACAAGCTGTGTAACTTCATACTCGCGAGCAATGATGCCCAGCGTAGAGGTTGCGTTAAACTTGTAATCCTTAACGGGATAGTTTTCTGGATCGAACTGCATGTAACGATATGCAGCTTTCTTAACAAACGGAATTAGGAATGACTGCTGGAAGTTTATCAGAGTACGTTTATGGCGCTTAATAATAGCACCGAGAGACATAGAAATGCCAGCGGCAGTAGCTTCACCATTAACGTTGCCAGCGAGTCCCGCCGAGTCAACTGCTCCGGTAGCTTGTTGTACCATTTGTTGAAGGCTTGCTGCTTGGGCAAACGTAATTTGACCGACCTGTCCGAAGTTAAACGGTTGCAATACTTCACGAGGATCTCCATTAGTCAAGATTGTTTTGCCGGGACGTATCTCTGGCTTTGCCCCGCGTGGAAACTTAGTGGCGTCAATGGCAAGCATAGGATGAATTGTGAGGCTCAATGCATCAATACGCGCACGTAGCTCAGTATCGAGAGCCTTCTGGCTGTTATAGCCCTTCTCACAAACGCCACGACCCCAGAACATAGAAGGCACTACATCCCACGGAAACGCAACTACGGGCCTGTCTTGCATCATGTAGGGGTTTGCTTCAGCCTTTAAAAGCGTACCGCCGTTAGCAACAACAACAACAGCCTCTACGTATCCTGCGTCACCTTCAATCTTCTCGTCGGTGGCTTCTTCTAACATGTGCTTAGGAACAAGTCCATAGTACTTTGTCAGTCGAACTTTGTCGTCGCTGTAGACTGTAATGTCTTGATCAGGTTCAAGGTCAGTGTCAGAAGCTGCTGTGCCTACGTATACGTCTCTGTAGACGCCGTTCTCTTGTAACTGCTCTACGTGGTGGCTTCCAACAAACTCGTCCACAGCGACGCCCATAGCGTCCTCAATGGACGTTGCCACAGGATCAATTAAGAAGTTCTGTGGCATAACAGGTTTAAGCTTGACAACCACACGATCTGTAATGTTAACACCAACTGCTTGAAGCTGTCCATCCATAATCGGCTGGGTAGCTGGAGCCATCTCTTTAATTTCTTCAATGATGATTTCGCCAACGCCAGTACCGAATACAGCCGCGTTAATAAGACACTCTGCAACAGCCTTACGAACTTTAGTGTTCTCAAAGTCTTCAGTAAGCTTGTTACGCAGATACAGAACGTCCTGAGATTCTTTGTCGTTCATGTCGTCTGAAATGTCAAACCACTTACCACGACCAAACGTAGCCTCTTCCATCTCAGCAACGTTAGACTCTACAGCTTGCTGCAAGGCAGGACTAATTATGCGTGAGCGTTCTGACTTGCGCTCAGTATCTGCTGGATCCCAAATGCCGCGCCACAGTCTGTAGTACTCGTCAAACTTTTCTTCGTAGTTAGACTGATAGTTGTCACGCCAGTCTTCGCATTTTGTCATTACCCACTCTTCCAAGGACTCTTGAACGAGTAAAGGATCAGGGCTGTATAAGTCATCTTTCATAATTAGTATCCCGCTACAATGTCTAAGATTTCAAGTTCATCTTCTATGAAGTCGTGTATCCCATACGGTACAGTTGCCATCTGGTCGATGTACGCTAGGGAATCAACAAGATCATCGTGAGTTAGCGGGTCGGGAAACTGAAATAGCTGGTCGAGGAAACGTGCGTTCCATTCGCCCTTATTTAAACTTATGATGCCGTTTTCAAATCTACCCTGTAGTGCCCACATGATCCTATCGGTTTTCTTTTTGTTACCGTGCGTCAACTCCTCCACTCTAAAATACTTGCCGTACTTCCTTTGGAGATCCATTAACGGTGACATTACTGCCTGCTTTGCAATGCCACGTTCAATGCCTACGGATACTGGCTGGTAATCTCTGACGGCTTGAAAAATTTTCATTGCCGTTTCGTCTAACGTCCAACGTCCATAGATAATGTTTTCTATATGCCAGTCACCGTTGTCACCCACTTTAACTACGGAGATTGCAGTTTCATCTAGCTTAGAACTCTTTGTGCGTTTCTTACCTACTTCCTCAAAACCAGCCAAGTCAATGGCTATGTAGTAGTCTCCTGCTTCGGGGGCTTCGCCGTAACGTACCCAATCTTCTTTAAACATCTCTGAGCCAACCGCCTCAAAGGACGCCATGAACTCCTGACGAAAGGCGTAGCTTGACATTGATTTCTTTGCGATGTTAATTTCATTAGGGTCGAGAAGGTTGTTATCGTAGCTGGTAAAATGCCACGCTGAGTAAGTCTCATCATCGCCTAGCTCCGCATACTTGTACAATTCGTAGAAGTGGTTACGGCCCATCGGAGTTCCTATGAACATTGCGTGGCCTTTCTGGTCTGCCAATGCTGGACGAAGGACTTGCTCCCAAACGTCAGGCTTCATGTCTGCGTATTCGTCCATAACAAGAAACTTAAGGCTGACACCGCGCATAGTCTCTGGACGGTCAGCACCCTTAAGCGTAATGGTTGCACCGTTAACTAACTTAAGTTGTAGGTTGTTAATATGTGAGCCTGTAATTACACTGTGTCCAAGCTCTAGGAGCGTCTGCCACATAATGTCACGGGCTTGTCCCTGCGTAGGGGCAACGTAAAAGACATGGCCGCGCTCTGCCTGCAACGCATTGATTATTAACATCCACGCAGCCAGCCGGGACTTGCCTGTACGCCGCCCAGCAGCCACCACCTTAAAACGTGTAGGGTCATTAAAGACTTTCTTCTGCCAATCCAGAAGTTCTACGTTAACGTCAGTCATGCGCCGTTAAAGTTTACAAAAGTTGCAGGGGCTTCTAATAGATCGAAGGTAACAACGACTTCCATGTTTCCTGATCCGCTTGTTGATGCCTTGATAACGTCTCCAGCCTGTAACACAAACACTGCGTTTCCGTCAATAAGCAAGTATTCTTTAGATTGTACGTTAGTTCCGTTAAATATGTAAACGTCAGGGTCAGGCGTCTTATCAATAAACAAAGCGATGCTGTTAGTGGCGTTGTGCAGATTAGAAATGAACGCCATTGTCCAGTGGGCAACGTAGCCACTAGGAATAGTTACAAGCGTTTGCGTAGAAGTGTCTGTTAAGTTTACATTCTTCGTATATAACATATCAGTATGTCCACATAACAGGCGTAGAGTCGCGGAAGTCTACGTGTACGAAGGTATCAGCAACGCCGACGCCGCTAAATCCAAGGGCCATTGCGTGTCTGACTAGGGTATGCTTTTGTGATCCAGAAGATACCTTGATGTCAACTGCGATGCCTTGCGAATGTGTACCCGGAGTTGTTTTAGCGGCCTCTATTGAGTGCTTAGGGCTGCGGTATCCGCTAGTAATAACAAACGGAAAGCCGCACAAGTCTCTCAGATCGTCTAAAACGTGCAGGAACTCTGGCAGCATTTCGTTTTCTCCTGTCTCTTGACAGTCAAACTCTTCAATCTTAAAGTACTTCACCGGAATCTCCGTCAATAACGTCACCTGATGACACTTCGGTAGAACCCACGCCTGTAATGTTAATCTGAATGGCGCTTCTTCCACCTTCTTTAATGACTTCTTTTTCAAATAGCGCGGTTGGTGCAACTCTGTCCATCACCAGCTTCCACGCCGCTGCTTGATTCTTGTGATCATCGTCCAAAGCCGCAGAAAAAATAGCATCTAAGACCTTTCTGGACTTCGGTGAGGCTAACATTCGGGCCTTATACTCGTTCATAATGCCAGCGTCGCCCTTCGGACGCCCAACAGCCCGCCTGTTTCCTTTCTTAACAGCCTCTACTTCTGACTTTTTGGGACGACCACGACTACTACCGGGTTTTTCTGACACTACAACATCCTCGTATAAGAACTATATAGAAACTTCGCCGTCCCATGACTGCATATTAGCCCATGACTGCATATAGGCATTAAAGTTATATTTATATATGTTTATCCTTAATGCTTTTATGTGGTCAAGTTCCTATATGTTGTCAAGCATTAGCGGCGCGATCAAGTTTCTCTTTAGTTAATCACTTATCTATACAGTATATTATAGCATACTTTTCAGTGTTTGTCAAGTCTTTTCTTTTATAATGTAAATACTACACAGATCTGTACTGTCCCTTACAGGCGCACTCCAGATTCTGTTTAGACCCTTACGTTATCTAGCTTTCTGCGTTGCATGTTGAGTTTCAATTTAGCTCTTTTTTGTGTCTGTGCAGGTACTATAAACCAACACAACTACAATACCCCTGCCCCGGTGTCTAAATGCTAATGAGAATCATTATCAAATGCGAACGAGAATACAAATCAGAATCATTATCACTACGCTTATCAAGTACTAATGAGAATCATTAACGCCACTACTATCAAGTACTAATGAGAATCATTATCAGATGCTAATGAGAATCAATGCAGTTGAGTGTGAGAGTCTATGTAGTACCCTATAGACCCAACACAGACACTGTATATCCATACAGTATAGACACTGCATTGAATATATGTTAGGCGCTAAACAGATTCTGTCCTGATATACTAAACGGTTATAAGCTTATAACAAAACAGTATTAGACAATCTGAATTGATTCGTTCAATATAGACACATGGTCAATAACGACTTAATCACTAAAAGGTAACTTGTTATGTACGAATCAGATATTGCAAACGCTGCAAACGTTGCAGGTACTTTAGCCGCTTGTGTTCGAGACGTATTAGAGACAGCGCAATTCACAATCGACCGAGACGCAGAAACGATAGCGTTTCACAATGAAACAGACAGCTTGTTAGTTGAAGCGGTAATCGAACTAAGCGCCGATGATAATGTAAACGCGCTAAAGACTCTCAAATCTACGATAAACCGCGAGTCTAGAATGCTAGAATGCTTCGGCGCTGTCATTGAAACAGTGACGATGAAAAACGGTAAGACACGCGACAAGGTGACGCAGAAAGGTTATGCGCTATCATTCAAGGCTACAAAAGGTTTTGAATGGACGGTAAAAGCGCCAAAGACCGAGACGGAATCCGAAGGCGATAACATACTGGTAGAGACTGCGAAGAATATTGCAAACGCAGAATTGACGGATTCACAATTGCATCAATTAGCTGTACTGTTAGCCGATGCAGCGGCTACCCTATAACGGGGTAGCTTTTCCATAACATGTTATGTTTTGAGGTGACATCATGAATCGTAAAGACATTGAATACATACGCGCATCGTTGGACTATTCTAAGCCCCGAAACAGTGTATCAGGGCGCGGCACGGCGGCGACTCGCGAGGTGCGTAAAGGTAAGCGCAAATATAAACACTTGAACCATTTAGTTTGGGTACGTTAAAATTGTAACATGTTATAAACTCGGAGAATTGAAATGAAATATAAAGCATTGGAAGCGTACGTTATTGACATTGAAAAGTACCAAGGTGACATTCCAAAAACACATAATCTAGTCGTGTGGGAAAAATCAAAAGGGCTTATCTCTGCGTTGGTTTTGTACGGCTTTGACGAGATAAACGATTGGGATTTTAAAGAACCACAATATGGTTTCATGCCCAACGCTTTTCCTTGCTCGGGCTTTAAAGACGAATAAACGTAACATGTTATAAACTGGGAGACTTGAAATGACAGACGAACAAGAAAACGAAGCATGGGCGCGGATCGCAGCAGCTCGGGAATACGCTATCAGGTGTCGCACCGCTGGCAAGGTAGCAGAGCACAAGGCAGCTATCAAAATGTTAAACGATCGCATAGCAGAGCTTGAAGCACTATGCATGGGAGTAACAAAATGAATAACTGGCACAGCGACACGATAGAACGTTTCAAAACTCTATCGGTAGAAAGTTTAAAGTACATACGCGCAGATGCATTCGCTGCGGCGACGGCTGGCGAGAAAATAGACAATCCAAAAACGGGGCAGTATTGGGACGAGTTTCACTATGCTGCAATGGAATTAAAGCGGAGGCTAAAATGATACACATCACATTGACAGGATACTACGCTGGCGAAACAGTATGCGGTGCGCCTCGCAACGTTGAAGGTGACAGGTACGCGCACGTTGGAACGTGGCTTGACAATCCAAACGTTGCCGATGTAGCATGTCCAGAATGTTTGGCAGTGTACAATGATGTCGGTGACGACGACGACGAATAAACGTAACAAGTTATAATTTCTTATAAGGAGAAACAGAATGTCAGATCAAGTAATATGGGTTATAGTTTGGGGCGGTATCCTTTTATCAATGTACCCTTGGAGGGCTTAAGTTATGAGTAAATATGGATGTGATGAAGCGTACAAAGACTATGGCATTTACATTAAAAAAGAGCAGATCTATTTTGAGCATGTAAACAGAGGCGAGCGCGATGCGTGTTGTGTTTTCCTTGAGGGCGGTAGAATTTACGACTATGATGGGTGCTTTGCTATACCCAATGAGGTCGGGCAGTGGCTGCACAAGGAAGGCTACAACGTTTATTGGGATGGTGAGATGTGGGATTACGAGTGAGGATTACATTATGAAATTATTAGCAGAGCAAAGTAGCAACGCAAAGCTACGCAAGAACGCAAAGTATTCGGACAGGATACGCAGCTACATTATGTATATGAAACCGGACAGAGCAGTGTGTCCAATGTCACAACTAGCAGGGTGCGAAGCGGCTTGTCTAAACACGGCAGGACGCGGCGCAATGAGCAGTGTACAAGCTGCGCGGCAACGCAAGCTGGACTACTGGCTAAACAGCCCCGATGATTTCTTAGCACAACTGCGCGCCGAACTCACAAAGATAAACGTAACATGTTATAAAAAAGGTAAGTCACCTGCGGTGCGCCTCAATGGTACGTCAGATATTGCATGGGAAAACACTGGCATCATCACAGACTTTCCTGACATACAATTCTACGACTACACAAAGCTACCCAACCGCAAAGTGCCGGACAATTATCACTTGACGGTAAGCTATAGCGGAGCCAATAGTAAGTACGCGCAGAAAGTCAAGGACTCGCGTCACAATATTGCGGTAGTCTTTCGTAAAGAATTACCCGTATCATACCTTGACAGGGAGGTAATCAGCGGCGACGATCACGACATGCGCTTCTATGACAAGCGAGGTGTAGTTGTAGGCTTGACTGCGAAGGGCGCAGCAAAGAAAGATCAATCAGGTTTTGTCATTGACATTTAGGAGAGCAAATGTACACAGATTATTTAAGTTTGTATCAAGACTTCACAGACGCAGGCGATCGCAGTTTCTGTACTGCGCTGGCGTACTGTCTAGTCACTGGCGCTAACATGCACGTTGCCAATACTAGACTGCGCCGCAAGCGTGGACGCGGTGTGTCAGGGTTGCTACTTAACGAGGCCATACAGGACGCTGGCTATCACATGCTAGAAGTCAAGGTGAAAGGGTACGTAGAAAACCTACCGAAGAAGGGCTTGACAAGCGGCACCTACCTCGTATATAGTTCACGGCATGTCAGCGTTATCAAGGACGGCGTAGTGCTAGACTGGACAGCACTCAAAGAAGCACGCTCAAAACGTACCGTAGTTTGTTATCAACTTTTAAAAACTGGAGAGTCACTATGAAATCAACAAAAGAACTACACACTGAGCTGCGTAGAGAGGCAGCAAGAGCGTGTTGGTTATCGCGTAGGTTCAAGGGCGACTGTAGCCTAGACCACTGGTACGAGGGACGCTACACTGCGTATAAGCAGAGCGCTGCGCTGCTTGAGATTGCAATTCAATTCGACACTTGGAGAGATGCACATGAAAGTTGAAGTGATATTGGACAGCGGATACATTGAAGTGACCGCATGGGTTGAGGTTAGCGAGGACGAAATCGTAATCTTAGACTTGCACTATGACGGTCAACAGGTGCGCGTTGACAAGCTACACCCCGAACTTGAGCGGCAAATCGAAGATGTAGCCGAAGATGAATACAATGCGGAGGAGCACCCATGAGAGCATTGCTTTTAGTTATGTTAATGAGTGGCTGCACAACTGTCAGCACAGACGACGCAGCTTGGACGTACCCACAGGAGAACTTACAATGAAGTATCAAGTAGAATATAGGAACGATAGAAACCCTTCATGGTTACTAGACGATGTGTTTGAATCGTTAGGCGAGGCCATGAGTTACGCTACCAGTGAAGCACTAGAGAATACAGACTTTGAACACCGTGTAACTATGCAGGTTACAGTAATGACGTACCCACCATTGGAGGATTTCGCATGAACCAACTAGAGACGTACCACAAACTGCGAGATGTACAGCGCAAGCTTAAACACCTGCGTGATCTCAACACCATGAGCAGTAACAGCGACCCAGTATCCTACGGCGTAGCGTTAGCGTATGACAACGCATACAACATGATTGATGGTATCGCTAACACACTGTACCGTACAGGCATAGAGCAGGAGAACCCTGATGAACGAAGCTGAACTGTTTAACCTGCTGCTAGGCTGCGGCATTGGATACATACTTGGGATCTTGGTTGCACTGTATAGTGACAACGCTTGACACCAAGGAAAATACATGCTACAATATTACTATAGAGTAAACTTTAAAGATAAACATTATCATATAACTTATTATAGTTTTAACTTTAAAGACTCTTTAAAGAGGATCTTATGACAACTGCAAAGACGCATCAAAGTTGCCCCGACTGTGGACATCACAAATGCTTGACCGTTAACGAGGACGGATCATCGTACTGTTTCTCATGCGGTAAGCGTGGCAAGCCCACTGCTGACTGGCAGGGTGTAACCTACGAGCACCGCCCCGAAACCAAGAAGCAGTTCAACGCCAAGCTACTGACAGGTAAGTACAGTGCAATCATTGACCGACGTATACAGAAGGAGACAGCAGAAAAGTACAGTGCTATTGTTGATGGTGATCGTGTGTTGTTTGGTTACTACGATGAAGGCAACGAACCCGTGGCAGCTAAGGTGCGCTACCCTGATAAACGTTTCGTTACGGAGGGTGACTGGACTAAAGGTAGACTGTTCGGGCAGCAACTGTTCAGTGCAGGTGGACGTTACATCACCATAACTGAGGGCGAGTACGATTGCATGGCTGCTTACCAAATGTTCGGCAGTAAGTATCCTGTTGTTAGTGTACGCAACGGCGCACAAGCTGCCATTAAGGATTGCCGTAGTCAGTTTGAATACCTCAACAGCTTTGAGAACGTTATCATTTGCTTTGACAGCGATGAGCCGGGACAGAAGGCAGCGAACGATGTTGCAGAACTGTTCGGTAACAAGGCAAAGATAATGAAGATGTCAGACGGCAAGGATGCTAACGAGTACCTGCTTAACGGCAAGGCTAGTGAGTTTGTCAAGCAGTGGTGGGATGCTGAAGTGTTTACGCCTGACGGTATCGTGCGTCCGAGTGAGTTGCTTGCAGCTATCAAGGTACCACTGCGCAGGGGCCTGACTTCCTATCCCTTTCGTCAACTTGATAACATGTTATACGGAATCCGTCCTGCTGAACTGGTCACGCTATGTGCTGGTAGTGGCCTTGGTAAGTCAACCATCCTCAGAGAGCTTGTAGTAGCCATGCTGAAGCAAGACAAGGACGGGTGCATGGGTCTTATGTTCCTAGAAGAAACGCCTGAGAGGACGTTACGTGGCCTTGTAGGGCTAGAGATGAACAAGCCTATACACTTACCCGACTGTGACTACTCACCGGAGGAGGTTGACAGGGTGTATCACGCCACCAACTACGAGAACAGAGTATTCTTTTGGGATGCCTTCGGAAGTAACGAGATCGAACGTGTGCTGGGACGCATGCGGTACATGGTCAAGGGTCTGGGTTGTCAGTTCATTGTACTTGATCACCTATCTATACTGGTTTCCGACCAGCAGAACGGGGATGAACGCAAGGCAATCGACATGATAATGACCAAGCTACGTATGTTTGTTCAGGAGATGCGGATCACCCTGCTTTTAGTGTCGCACTTGAAGCGTCCAGATGGTAAGTCTTTGGAGGATGGTGCGGCTACAAGTCTCGGCATGCTACGAGGCAGCGCCGCTATCGCACAGCTATCCGATGCAGTGATAGGAGCAGAGCGTAACAGCCAAGCAGAGGACGAAGAAGAACGTAACACCACCAAGCTACGCGTACTGAAGAACAGGTTCAGCGGGAAGACAGGGCCAGCAGGTAGGCTAGTCTACAACGAGGACACCGGACGATTAACAGAAGAGGAGAATGCATTGTGAGATTCGATTACTTTTTATTTACATCATGTGGTAACGACAGCGTTGCCTTAATGCAGTGGGCCTACGACAGACACTTAAAGAATGTGCTTGTTGTATACAATGACACAGGCTGGCATCATTCAGACTGGGAGAAAAGAATAGATGAAGTAGATCAACTAGCAGGCGACATGGGATTTTGTTTTGTACGAACAAAGACAATGGGAATGGATAAGCTGTGTGAAGAACGTCAGATAACCCCAGCATTCCGACGCCAGTTCTGTACTCAACAACTAAAGATAGCGCCTAGCCTTGAGCTTATGGACGAGCACGATCCTGACAAAGAGGCAACGGTTCTGATAGGGGTGCGGCGTGAGGAGTCAGCAAGACGCGCTACGTTTCCCGAACATACAGAAGAAAGCGAAGGTCACGGAGGCCGATCACTATGGGCACCGCTTGTACGGTACGACGAAGAACGCAGAGACTCACTGATCAAAGCCACTGAGCTTGAGCTTCTTCCGCACCGTAGCAGAGAGTGCTTCCCGTGTATCTACCAACGCAAAGCAGGCATAGCTGAGATGACAGAAGAAGACATACTAAAGGTAGAGAAAGTTGAGAAGGCTACGGGATCTGCTTGGTTTAACCCCAACTCAAAGCTAGGCAACGACAACATAAGAGATGTTGTTAAGTGGGCACGTACAAATAACTATAGAAAAAGCAGCAGCAATCAGATAGAATTGATAGATGTTGATTGCGATTCTGGATACTGCGGAGGTTAATATGAGATGTAAAGCCTGCAACATAGAACTGACAGACTACGAAGCCACGATACGTTGCTCTAACACAGACGAGTTCATCGACATCTGTAGCAGTTGCTTATCTGCTGGCGGTGATGTAAACTTTTCTGATCGCGCTGACCTCAGGACATTAGCAGACATACCAGAGTTCAGCAGTTTGTTTGACGAACTGGATGAGTATTATAATGAGTAATATAATAGAGCTAACACCGACACAAGAACAAAAGACACAGGCTCTCAAGGAAGCAAAACAAATGGGAGCTATAAGGAACAGCATTAGAAAAGGAGGAGGCAACGCTGTAGGTTTCTTGGCTGAAATCATGTTATCAGAATACTTAGGAGCGGAGCGCACACCGTGCAAAGACTTCGACATAACACACAATGGCCTACATATAGACATCAAAACAAAGGAGACTACAGTACCTCCGCGTACTTACTACGACAACAGCATAGCAAAAACTTCACTTCACCAGAAATGCGACGGCTACATATTCTGCCGCTACATTAAGAAGGGAAGCCTTTACGTTTTAGGGTACAAGTCAAAAGAAGAATACTTCAAAGAAGCTAGATCATTACGAAAGGGAGACAAGGACGGAGACAATGGCTTTATTGTTAGGGCTGATTGTTATAACTTACGCATAGACCAACTAGACAGGGTTCCGACATGAGTAACATGGGCCGATGGATTGTACAACAGGAGCAAGAGAATGACATACGCAGTTGTAGACTTAGAGACGACACTGGACTGGACGAAGATACATCTAGCAGGTGTGTATCTCCCGAACTCTGGGAAGAGTATTGCGTGTTACAACGCTACACAACTAAAGGCAGCCTTGACTGGTGTCTCAACTATGATTGGTCACAACCTAATTGGATTCGATCTGCGTAGGCTCGAAGAAGTTTGGGACTTCGTGTGGCAGGGTGACGTTGAAGATACGATGATCATGGGTAGACTGCTCGACCCAGCCATTGAAGGCGGTCACTCACTAAAGCAGTGGGCCATACGTGCAGGTGAGGAACTCAAGGGTGACTTTAAGGTTGAGGACTTTGACAGAGACATAACACCAGAGATGGTTGAGTATTGTCTGAAGGACTGTCGTGCAACGTGGCATGTACACAAGCACCTAACAGGTAAGCTTAAGAAGAAAGAGTTTAGCTACGCCTGTCAGGACTTGGAGCACTCAGTTGCGTTCATGATCAGTGACCAGATAGCTAACGGGTTTGCGTTTGATTTCAACAGGGGCTGTGAGATACACGCGCAGCATGAGCAACGAATGAAGGAGATTGAGCATGAACTACAAGAGATATTTCCGCCCATTGTGGAGGAGCGGTACTCAGACAAGACAGGCAAGCGTCTTAAGGATAAGGTCACGGTATTTAATCCCGGAGCTAGACAACAGGTTGCAAGCAGACTTGAAGGGAAGGGTGCAGTATGGACTACGTTCACAGAGACAGGTAAGCCGAAGGTGGACGAGACGACCCTTAAGGAACTCAGCCACATCCCTGAAGCTGTGCTGGTCTTAGAGTACCTGACACTATCCAAGCGGATTGCAATGGTCAAGTCGTGGGTCGATGCAGTTTCTGGATCGCGCATACACGGGTACGTTAACACATGCGGTGCTGTTACTGGGCGCATGACACACAGCAAACCCAACATGGCACAGATACCGTCTGAGTCTACGTACAGGGAATGCTTCACAGTTGAGGAGGGTAACGTGTTAGTCGGTGCTGACGCTTCTAGTCTGGAGCTGCGCTGTCTTGCACACTACATGAAAGATGAAGAATACATCAGAGAATTACTTGACGGAGATGTACACTCAGCAACGCAACAGGCTGCTGGACTTGCAACAAGAGCTGATGCAAAGCGTTTTACCTATGCTCTCTTGTATGGAGCAGGAGACTCAAAGCTTGGATCTATCCTCGGAGGAAATGCTAAGGTTGGCAAGCGAGCTAGAGATTCTTACCTACGAAACATGCCAGCTTTTGGGAGGCTGGTCAGAAAGGTTGAGTCACTTGCTTCAGAAGGAAGCCTACCCGGAATTGATGGGCGACGAGTCTGGATTAGACACCAACATGCTGCACTAAATACACTGCTACAGTCATGCGGTGCAGTGATTATGAAACAGGCGTTAGTAATTGCAGGAGACAAACTCTGTAACGTACCGCACAGATTCGTTGCGAACGTACACGATGAGTTTCAGGTAGAGACTACGCCAGAACACGCTGAAGAAGTAGGGAGGAAACTGGTTGAAGCAATCGTAGAAGCTGGAGAGCAACTCGAACTGCGCTGTCCCTTGGATGGTGAATACAAAATAGGTAAGACATGGGCAGAAACTCATTGACACCTGTTAAAATACATGGTATAATATTACGGTAGTTAACTAAAAAGGAAAGCATTATGGATAAGCCACAACCACTTACACTTAAAGGTACACTCTACTGGGTTGAGCGCAACAAGCTTAATAAGTTTAGTGACAAGTACCAGATAGTGTTGGGTAACCTGAGCGAGAAAGCTGTAGCTGCGCTGGACGACATGGGTATCGCCGCTGCTAACAAGGGTGACGAGAAGGATTACTTCATTACGATGAAGAGTAAGAATCCGATGCGCGTTACAGATGATCAGGGTGTCGAGTATGACTCCGATGTTATGATCGCTAACGGCAGTGAAGCAGTCTGTGTTGTTGGTTACTATGACTGGTCAGTAGGTACAGGACGTAGCCCAAGCATGATCAAGTGCAAGGTCACGAAGATGATCGAGTACGTTGACGATACTGTTGACGAGGCTGACGCACTGTGATTCATATCGATGGGGATATCGTAGCCTACCGCTGCGCGTACAAGTCACAGGAGGACAGAGAGGAGTACGCGGCGTATAGTGCTGGTGCTTATCTGTCTGACTTGATCAGCGACTTGTACATCCTCATCGAGGACGAGCCTGAGTACCGTGTATACCTCACGGGAAAGGGCAACTTCCGAGACAACATCGCAGTGACTGCTGGCTACAAAGCAAACAGGAAAGACAAGCCAAAGCCTGAGCACCTTGGAGCCATTAGGCAGTACCTGATAGACGAGTGGGCTGCTATCGTTAGCGTAGAGGAAGAGGCAGACGACTTGATCGCCATTGCTGCTACCGCCGACGACGACTCACTGATTGTCAGTATCGACAAGGACTTCGATCAGGTTCCGGGCAAGCACTTCAACCCTAACAAGCAGAGTTTCTACGACGTTAGCGAAGAAGATGCTGTACGTTTCTTGTACGAACAAATACTAACGGGTGACCGCGCAGATAACATCATCGGTATCAAGGGTGTAGGCCCAGTCAAGGCTAAGAAAGCACTGGCTGACTGCACAACTGAACGTGAGATGTATGATGTGTGTGTCGAAATGTATGACGACGAAGAGCGTGTCATTGAGAACGCAAGGTTACTGTACCTACGCCGTCAAGAAGGAGAGATCTGGAATGCGCCGAACCAGAGATAATGTTCCTAAGGGCTACGACTCGTGGCTTGAATGGGACTTAGCGCAGCAGCTTAAGGGATGTGAGTATCACCCTTGTGCCGTTGCATACGTACAACACAAACATTACCATCCTGACTTCACTTACAAGGCCAACGGTATAACATATTATATCGAAGCCAAAGGGAGATTCCGTGAGAAACCAGAGGCTCGTAAATATGTCGATGTCAAGAAGGCTCTCAAGCCAGAGGAGGAGTTGGTATTCGTGTTCCAAAACCCCAACAACAGAATGCCAGCAGCAACCAAGCGCAAAGACGGAAGCTACTACTGCATGTCAGACTGGGCAGAGCGCAACGGATTTGATTGGTACACTCCAAAGACTTTACCAAAGGAGTGGACGCAATGACTAGACACTTAATCATACCTGACACTCAAGTAAAACCGGGAGACAACTATGAACATATTCGATGGGCCGCTCGGTACGCTGTTGCTACTAAGCCTGATGTTATCATCCACCTTGGTGATCATTGGGATATGCCTAGCCTTTCCAGTTACGACGTAGGTAAGAAGTCCTTCGAGGGACGGCGCTACTCTGAGGACGTACAGGCTGGCAACAAGGCTATGGCTGCGTTCATGGACACTATCAAGGCAGAGCAAAAACGATTGCGCAGTAACAAGAAGACAGTATGGAAGCCACGCCTAGTCTTTACGATGGGCAACCACGAGCAGCGCATCGAACGTGCAGTAGAGAATGACGCAAAGCTTGAAGGGCTGATGAGCTATGATGACTTGGCGCTGAAGGGCTGGGAGGTACATCCCTACCTAAAGCCTGTGGTCATTGATGGTGTAGCGTACTGTCACTACTTCACCAGTGGTGTCATGGGCAGACCTGTTTCGTCAGCGAAGCTACTGCTACAGAAGAAGCACATGAGTTGTGTGATGGGTCACGTTCAAGACAGGGATATTGCTTTTGATCGCGACGCATCAGGTAAACGTATGACTGCCCTGTTCGGCGGTATCTTTTACCAACATGATGAAGAGTATCTTAACCCACAAACTAACGGTAGCTGGGCTGGGCTGTGGATGTTCAATGAAGTAGACAACGGTGCGTTTGACGAGATGCCTATCAGCATGACGTACCTTCGGAGGCGGTATGGCACGGACGTTTGATGAGATGCTTGAGCTTATAGCAGACAACATAGATGAGATAACACTGCTTGAAGTTCTTGAGATAAACTCTTACGATCTTGTCGATAAGTTTCAGGATAAGATACAGACTAACATAGATAAGTTTAACGGATTGGAGGACGAAGTAGATGACAACTAAAAGTAATCGTAACCTTTCAATAGACTCAGCATCACCACGAGAATGGGACACAGTAGCAGCTAAGTTGTACCATCCCTCTGACACACCTGCTGGCTTTGAGCCTGACGAGTACGTGGTACGCAACGGTGTCAAGACTTGGACTAAGGAGCCGTGTCCTGTAGAGAATCCAGATCACTACAACACAGGAGCGATTGAGGCCATCGAAGCTATACGTGCATCTATGGATGCTGATCAGTACTTCGGTTATCTCAAGGGTAACGTGATGAAGTATCTATGGCGCTACGACTACAAAGAAAAACCTGTTGAGGATCTACGCAAGGCTGACTGGTATCTTAATAGGTTGATTGATGCATTGATAGAGGATAACCAATGAACAAGTATGACACAGAGCAGACAATATACTACACATTCATAATTGTGTTGCTTGTCTTTAACGTAACGTGGTTAGTGGCAGAGTTCTTATGAAGGTAGTTCAAGGTGAGTTCGGTAAAACCAAAGAGGCTGTCAAGGCGTCTGACTTGTTTCAGTCTTTGGCTGACGCAGTAGATGAGATGGAAGAGGGAGGCATAGACGTTAAGACAGCTATCGTTGTATTCAGCGATGATAAGGTGATGCAGGTTATCAGTAACGACAGCTATCCAGATTCAGCACACATGCTGTTAACGATGGGAGCACACTCAATTATGTTAGAGACTTTAGGGTACGGAGGAGAAGAATAGATGGACGCATATCAACAGTACATACACAAGTCAAGGTACGCACGTTACATACCAGAGAAGCAACGCCGTGAGACTTGGCAAGAAACCGTAGGCAGATACGTGGACTACTGGGGTGACAAGCTACCAGAGGCTGACGCTAAGGAGGCGCGTAAAGCCATTGAGAACCTAGAGGTAATGCCTTCGATGAGGGCGTTGATGACTGCGGGTGACGCTCTTGATCGTGACAACGTTGCAGGGTTTAACTGTAGCTACATGCCTATTGATCACCCTAAAGCATTTGATGAAATGATGTACGTTCTAATGTGTGGCACAGGTGCGGGATTCTCAGTAGAACGACAGTACATTCAGAAGTTGCCAGAGGTAGCAGAGGACTTCCATGAAACCGACAGTGTTATACACGTATCAGACTCAAAGATTGGCTGGGCCAAAGCTTACCGGGAACTCATCGCTATGCTCTATAGTGGTCAAGTTCCAAAGTGGGACGTATCTGGAGTACGGCCTTCGGGTGCACCCCTCAAGACATTCGGAGGTAGAGCTTCTGGGCCAGAGCCTCTTGAAGATCTGTTCCGGTTCACCGTTGACATCTTTCGGGCCGCTGCTGGACGCAAGCTCAGTTCTGTCGAGTGCCACGATGTATGCTGTAAGATTGCACAGATCGTTGTCGTGGGCGGGGTCAGACGAAGTGCCCTTATCGGTCTCAGTAACCTTACAGACGACAGAATCCGACGAGCCAAGTCAGGACAGTGGTGGATAGACAATCCGCAGCGTGGACTAGCAAACAACAGTGCATGTTATACAGAGAAGCCCGACTTCGAGGCGTTCCTAAACGAGTGGACAAGTTTATATGAGTCAAGGTCAGGTGAACGAGGTATGTTCTCTAGAGTCGCAAGTCAAAAGCAAGCTGCAAAGAACGAGCGACGAGATGCTACCTATGATTTTGGAACTAATCCATGCAGTGAAATTATCCTCAGGCCCTATCAATTCTGTAACCTGTCAGAAGTTGTTGTCAGGCCAGCCGATACGCTGTCAGACCTCAAACGAAAGGTACGTGTCGCTACTGTCCTTGGAACTCTTCAGGCTACGCTAACTAACTTTAGGTACCTGCGTAAGATATGGGAGACTAACACAAAAGAGGAGGCTTTGTTGGGTGTGTCATTAACTGGTATCATGGATCACCCTGTACTATCCGGGAGGGAAGACAGTGACAAACTTAAGAAGTGGCTTAAGGCGTTACGTGAAGAAGCTGTGGCTACGAACAAGGCACACGCTGATCGACTTGGGATTAACGCTTCTACTGCTATTACTGCTGTTAAGCCCAGTGGTACTGTTAGTCAGCTTGTGGATTCTGCTTCGGGCATTCACCCCAGATTCTCACGGCACTACATAAGGCGCGTTCGAGGTTCCTCTGACGATCCGCTGTGTGCTGTACTGGAGGCTGCTGGTGTACCTGTGGAGGATGATGTTATGTCACCCAACACTAAGGTGTTCAGCTTTCCTATGGAGGCTCCTGACTGCGCTGTGCTGGCGTCAGACATGGGCGCTATGGAACAGCTAGAGTTGTGGGAAATCTATCAGGACTACTGGTGTGAGCACAAGCCGTCAATGACCTGTTACTACAGGGACGATGAGTTCTTAGAGGTAGGACAGTGGCTGTACAACAAGTTCGATAAGATCAGTGGTATTAGTTTCTTACCGTACAGTGACCACAACTACCAGCAAGCGCCCTATGAAGCTATCGACAAGTCAACGTATAACAAGTTATGCAAAGACTTTCCGAAAGACTTTAGTTGGGACATAGAAGAAGCCAGCGACATGACCGAAGGATCACAGCAACTGGCTTGTACTGGTAACAACTGCGAACTTTAACGTTCACTACTTGGGAGCTTCGGCTCCCCTTTTTAGTTCTTCCTGTTCCGCTGGAGTGGTTACGTCAGTCGCTGCCGTGAACGCTTTAATGGTAGAAAGATTTAACGATCCTTGTAATGCCTCTACGTAGTACTGTCCCACCTTCACAGCAGCCTCTTTAGATCCCTTCCAAGCCTTAGCAAATTCGCTTGTAGGGGGGTTGGCAAGCTCTGCAACAACGTCAGGATCAAGCAACACCTCCGCTGACTTACTGTAAAACTTATCCTTTCCTTTTGTGATTGCTGACCGCGCCACTGTGTTAATAACTTTACGTTGCGGTGACAGTATCTGGTTTCTAAACGTACCCGCAAGCTCAGGTATGCTAACGCCTATTGACTCCTGCACTGTGTCCATCACAGGCGAACCTGACATGCTATCAAGCAACACAGAATCTATCTTCTTTAGCTTGTCACTGATTGCTGCGAGTCTCTGTATGTTCTTGGCGTACCCAGCACCAAACACATCATCAACAAATTCAGAGTTTCTTTTTACAATGTCTGCCATTGAATCTGACTTTCCGTAAGAACCCATCAAAAACTCTTGACGTATCCCTGACAACACAGAGGCTTTTTCAGTTTCGTTTAGCTTGTTTATTTCTTCTAAGTAGCTTTTACGCTTTGCTGGGTTAGACTGCATCTCTGCAACCACTTTAGAAAGCTTCATGTTGGATATTGTTTTAAAGAAACCTTCTGCGTTTTTGGTGCTTTGCTCCTTAAAGGCCTGATTGTGCCGCGCCTCTGTATTCCTTATGGTTCTTAGTCTGCCTGCCGTGTCCGCAAACTCCTGCGCCATTCCAAAACGCTGTATCAATCTTTGATTGCGCCTAACAAACGTGTCAAGCTGTCTCTGATTGATGTTACCATCTGCTCCGATTACACCAGCCTTCTCTGCTTTAAGTCTTATAGCGTGTCTTACCACAGCCTCACCGCCTTTACCGACAAACGAAACGTAGTCTTCAGCCTGCTGGTAATTCATCAGAGCATCGGCAGCGCCTTTATCAAAACGCTTTGCAGTAAAATCCCGCATACCTTCTGCGCGCATAGGAAGACCAAGCTCTTTGTAGTAAAACGCATCAGCGTCACGCAAGCCTTTAATAAACGTAGGCGCTGTTTTCGCCTTGTCTGCCATAGTTTGCTTTATTATTTCTTTGGTCTGATAGAGCTTGTTAAGCGTCTGGCTAGCTTGCATGTCGTCGCGCAGGTTACGCTTAGACAGTTTAGTTATCTCAGTGTTGACAGCCTTCTTTAAAGAGATAAGATCAGAGCCAGTTACTTTTGGCATCTCAAACATCATGTTTCCGTCAGCGTCTTCCACCTCTGTAGGTTTCCAATGCTTCTCAAGCTGCTGCCCTACCTTACTCTGAGGGCCGAACATATCTTGCAAGCGTACATTACGAAAGTTATTCCAAACGTCAAACACTTGCTTGTCGGTCAGCCTTACACTTTTACCGCGCTTGTTCACAACGTCATAAAGTTTGTCAGCTTCCTTTCTGATCATTGATTCTTTTCTATCAAGTAGTTTGTTAGCTGTCCTGCCTACGTCAATAGCGTCCTTTGTTCCAGTAAGCCTAGTAGTTAAACCTGCTAACACCTTATCAATGTTTTGTTTTTGTCGGTCAATCCTGTCTCTTGATATAGTTTCCTGCTTGTCAAACTCTTTCTGAAACACGACTTCAATTTCCTGTCTAGTCACAGGCGCAGCAGGGTCAATGCCAGCAACAGCATCAAACCTGTCTGCTAGCTTTTCTGTCTCGCGCTGAACAAGATCGTTGACTTCCTTTTGAAACGCCTTGTTCTGTGCTGAAGTCTTTTTTATCCAGTTACGCGCAGGAGCGTTGTCTAACATTGTCGCTAAGATACCGCCAAGCTCTAGATCGGGTATCTCTTCTTTAAGCCTAGCCAGTTCGTTGACCGAATTAGCAACCTCTTCAGGCTTTGTAGTGTTTTTAATTTGATTCAACTCAGACCTAACCTGACTATTCGCTAAAGCTTCAGGTGCGTTCGTTAACTTTTTAAATCCTTCAGCGCCTACACGAGTTGCTGTAGAGACAACCGGAGTAACGCCAGCACCCGCAGCAAAGCCAGCAGCACCGCCCGCAACAGCGCCAGCCATTTCCTGAGCAAACTCACCGCCGCCTAACTCTTTAACTATCTGCGGAGCAACAACACCTCCGGTAGTTCCTGCAACTGTAGAGGTAACAGCAGGGACAGCGCCTGCCAAAAACTTAGTTACGCCTGCTCTTATAGGTGTACCCGCCAGCGTAAGAGGATCAGAAAGGCCTGCTATGATTTCCTGCCCAAGACCAAGCTCCGCGTCTACAGGCACACCAGCAATCTGTCTAGCCTTTCTCTCCTTAACAGCGCCGGGATTCTCTGCCTCGCCTTCCATCATCGTTGAACCAACAGTGTCAAACAAGCCTTCTGATTTACCTACTGATCTTTCCAGAGCCGCGTTGGTTTCGTCGCGGCTGTATAGAAAAACATCAGGGACAAACTGAACAGCAAACCTAGACAGGCCAAGCTTGGCTAAATCGACTGTAGTGATCTCGTCAGCGTCTGCTTTATTGTCTGTAGGTGTGTCGGTAGACTTTGTAGACGTAGCCTTGCTTCTGTTTAGCCTAGCGTACGCTTTAATCTTCGCATCAGACCAATCATCAGGGTGTGCAAAAGTTAAAACACTGCCGTCGCCTAAGTCTACTCTTGAAGTTTTTTTATCAGTCATTGATTTATAATCTCCACGCTGTCCTCAAGACCAAAGTACTTACGTGCGGTATCTATAGCTGCCTGCTCTTTCTCTGTTACCGCTGCAACTGACAACCTATCAATGCTGTCGCTTATTCTGTTTTTAGCGAGCGTTTCAAGACCTGTCATAATTTGGGTGTACTCACTAATGGTGTCTTCAGAAAGCCTACCTGCCGCAAGCCCAAGTCCCCAGTCTGTAAGCGCCTGCTTAATGTCTTTAGACCCTCTAAATCTGTCCAACTCTGCAACAGCGCGTAGATCATTTTCTGTTGTTGACGTAACAGTTCTTTCAATCAAAGCTGCAACGCCTGCTACATCGTCTTTGCCTAAAGCACTAAGAATTTTAAATCGTCCTGCTTTCTCAACAAGCTCTTCGTTAAGTGCAAAGGCAGGATCAGAGTCACGCACCATCTTCACAGAATCAGCAGCGTTCATGGGAAGCTTTCTAACAAGCATGTCGTCTAAAAGACCAGCAAGTGAAGCGTTACTTAAATCTGTAAGCGCGACGTTACGTGCTGCGCGTATACCATCAACAGTGTCTAAGTCAACTTCTACCCCTTGCTCTGCAAATAAAGCTGTCAAGCCTTTCTTGCTTTCACCTTTGCCTTTACCCTCAGTAGTACCGATAGTGTTTTGACTGACAATCTGCCCAGTTTTTTTGTTAGTCGCTGTCTGCACTACAGTAGGAACATTGTCAATAAGAATAGTAGAAGTAGTTAGCGAAAGGTCATCAGCTTCTTCAGCCTCAGGAATGCCTGCCTTATACGCATCAGAAATCTGGTCTTGAGTACCGCCAAGGCTAATCACAGACTGTTGTGCTTCTTTCAAGTCTGCAAGAGGAACTCCTCTAGTGGCCGCTGCTTGTATTGCTGTCAAGCCACCCTGAAGACCTCTACTTGTACGTCCCGCCTGCGCTGTTGTGCGTAGTTTCTGCGCTCCCTGTATTAACTGTGCTCCCATATCTGGGTCGGTTTGAAATATCTTCTTACCCGCGTCCTCCATGACAGTAGGATCGTTACTGATCAAAGCCTCTTGAACGAGTTGCAACATTCCTTGTTTAGCCTTTTTCTCTTTAGCCAAAGCAGGAGCCTGACCAATTGCGCTGCCAAGCTCAAACATGCCTTGACTGTATCCCGGATTCGTTAGGGATTGTATAAAACTCTGTCCAAATTTAGCCATTACTAAATCTCCTTAGATTTTAAACGCGCCGCCTAACAAACCACTACCAAGCTGTCCCATCAGGTTAGCCTGCCCAAGACCAGCGCCAAGCTGCGCTTCAAGCCCGCCCATAGCCGCTTCACCAAACAAGCCAGAACCGTAGAGTTGTCCCTTCTGCTGTAGCTGTGGGTAAAGCTCACTGCCTTGCATGGCTGCTAACAACTGAGCCTGTGGTACGTAAGAGCCTGCAAGCGCGCCCAAACCTAGCTGTTGCTGTCCACCTAACAGTGCCAAGTCTTGTGCAGACAACTGAGAACCCATGCCTGTAAACGCTTGACCAAGCTTGGCCTGCTGCATCTGCTCTGCTTGACCCTGCTGTATCGCAGATAACGCCGCTGCGTTCTGTGCTTCACCCTGCGCTTTAGCCATCGCAAGCTGCTCAGGCGTACCGCCGTACATGTTAGTAGAGACACCTGAGCGTCCTTGGTTAAACAGTCTCTCCTCTAGCGCCATGCGCTGACGTTCTTCCTCTGGCTGCTGGACTGCGCGTATTCTATCGTACACTTCAGCTTCTCGACCCGCTGTAGGCATGCCAGCAGAAGCCATAAATCCAGTACCGAGACCGTAAGCTTGCTCTGCTGCTGTTCTACCAGCCGCTTGACCATACGGAGAAGCGCCTAAGGTAGTGCCTGCTTGCCCCATAAGCATACCTTGTAGCGCCTGCTCCTCAGGCGACAGAGTTTGCGTAGTACCGTATCCTGTTATTGTACCTTGCGCATCATAGGTAGGCTGGAAACCAAACTTACTGCCAGTAGATGAGGTTACACCGTAAGGCTGGAACTGTGTCTGATCAAGACCAAGCTGTGCAATGTCTAATGCTCCGGGCACGTTTACCATCGTACCGTCTGGCCCTTCAATTTGAGAACCCACAAGAGCTTGATCGCCTATGTCGCCTAGCCTGTCGTAGGCTTCTTTAGCAAGCAGTAAACCGCCAGCGCCTAAACCAACACTACCTGCGTTGTCAACAATTGAAGTGCCTATGCTACCAGCAGCAGTGCCGAGGCCTTTGCCTAGACTTGTTAGAAATGCTTGTAAGCTCATTAGTAATTACCTCCGTCAATTGTTCCTGTCGTTAACGTACCCGTAAACGTAAGGGCAGGTATCGTTACAGTTCCAGTAAACGTAGGGCTTGCCGTGTTAGCCTTGGACGCTACTGCGGTTGCTATGTTAGTAAACTCTGTGCTGAACTCTGTACCACGAATGATCTTGCCACTGTCTCCAGAAGGCAAAGAATCCTTAGCGGCAAAGTCTGTCGTCGGGGTATAGTTGCTCATAGTGTTTTACCTATTAATGCTAGTACGTTAATTTCTTGTAGTGATAATGCAAAACCGTTGATGTCTGACTCAAGCCCTATGGTGATCACGCTGCCGTCGCCTGTCGTATTAATAGCGCGTCGAGACACTAAAGTACCGCCTGTAAACTCACCAACCGCAAACTCGCTAACATTATAGAAAGCTGGCTGTTGGTTGCCTACTGTATATTCTTGAGTTCTGTACGAAGTTTCAAAGTCATAAGCCCAGTTAATAAACACTGTGGCTGAGTTAGCGCCTACGATAGTGGGCCTAAGCTTCTTTAGAATCTTTAGCTTTGATGGATCACCAAAGGTCAGACCGGGGCTATAGTATCTAAAGCGATAAGAAGATCCGTTGTCAGAGTAACCTGAGTATTCGCTCAATCCAAAAGTATTACCTACCAAAAACTGACCGTTTCTTAGGACTTCAAAAGAAAAGAAAGCTGAACTAGGCCAACGTGTAACTCTGTACGATCCGTTTTCTGTAGTGCCTTTAAGATCAAAACAGTACGTAAGGTTGTTAGAGGCAAACGACACAAGGTAAAACGTATTGTCTGGTGAGTAGATGGTCGCTACATGTCCCTGTCGATTGGCAATAGTTTCAATGAATTCTGTCTTGACGTTGCCGCTAAGATCGCTAATAGGCATTGACTTCTCTTGTATCGTTCTACCAAAGCTCCTAAGGCCCGTGTCGTCCAAGAATAAAACGTCAGTACCGATGTGCTGTATAGAGTTTCGACACACACAGCCAACACCCGGAACTGTGTCAGCGATTGACATAGTAGCTGGCGAGTCAGCGCCTTGGTATACAACGATGCTGTGCTTGCCAAAAATAATTAAAAGATTGTTGTGAGCAGCTAATCCTATAATACTGTCTGCACCATCAGGCCAAGCCTTAGAAATATCTATAGAGCCTGACGATCCTCCAGTAAAATCTGTACCAATGAGCAAGTCAGACCAGTATATAACTTGTGCGTCTATGTTGCTGTCGGTTACCCAAAGTCTACCGTAAGCCGCTAATGCTTCGTTGCACCAGAGGTACGTAGGTGTTGCGCCGCCTGTATAAGCAGCAAAAGTCTGGACACCACCAGCGTGTGTATAGATAAGAGGCTCTTGTCCCCTTTGGAAAAAGTACGCTGCATTATTAAAGTTAACAGAGCGCCAGTTATTTTCAGCAATAGTATAACTTCCCGGCGTTTCATCTACTAGCGTAGTTGTGCCAGAAAGTATTTTATCGTTACCAAAACTAAATACCTTTTCGTTACCAGAGCCATCAAAAAACTCATGTATAGAATGTATGTAGTCTGTGCCTAGTGCAGTTTTATTTGTTGTTATCGTGTCCAAGCCTTCACGCGCAGCAATCCGACCGCGCTTATCAATGACAGCGTTATCTGCAACATCTGCAAACGACGGGTCTTGAGCTAAAGGCGAGTCCTCAGTGTTGATACCCTTAAACGCAGGAGCAACTAGGTTAATACTTTGTAGTGGCTGGGCCATACACTAGCTCCTATTATGAATACCAATCAGTTTCGTAAGGGTGCTTCTGTGCGTCCAGAGCGATAGCGTCAGACAGATACTGGTTGGCTATAGCAAAGTACTCAGGTGTTGATGTACCGCCTGTCTCGCCTCTCTCACGCGCTGCTAGGGCTACTGCAAGATGTATTACAGGCATTGCTGGAATTAACATGCTATCTGTGTTTGCTGACAAGTCATCGTTACGCAAGACGCAGTTAAATCTTAGCGTGTAAACTCCGTCAGGCTTTGGGTATACATCTATTTGTGAATCACCTTGGGAGTCAACACCATTGTACGTGTAGAACTGTGGCGCTCCACGCGCGGGAGTTTGATTGAGGTATTCATTGTCAAACCACTTAGAAGTACGGTACTCCATAAAAAAGTTAGAAGTATCGTTAATGACATCCAATGCTTTAATACGGTTCTGACTGCCTGTAAGCACATAGTTAAATATGTCTGCCGAAGTTGTAATCGTTAACGTAGTACGTAAAGCTGACCAGTCCCAAGAAGTCTCTACAAGTTTTTTAGCGTCGTTAACAAAGTCCCCTATCATCTTGCTGTAGGTAGTAGAGCTTACGCTGGCAACTTCTTCTTCTCGTATCCTTCTAAGGACGTTGTTTACTAATTCTAAATATGTCATACTAACATGCCCTTGTTAATGATCTTGTTTAGTTCTGCCATATAATCTGTATTAGGTGATTGGATTATGTTCTGCACTGTCGGCGCTTCGTAAGAGATACCTGCCATGAAAGGCTTAAAAGTACCAACACCTCCAAGACCGCCGCCACCGCCGTCTTTAGTTAAACCAAACAAAGACTCTGCTTGTTCTTCGCCGTCACCGTCTTTGTCACCATCAGCAGTGCCGTCAGATTCACCGTCTTTGTCACCATCAGCAGTGCCGTCAGATTCACCATCTTTGTCACCATCAGCAGTGCCGTCAGATTCACCGTCTTTAGTATTAGAGTCGCCACCGAAGGTTAAGCCGTCTTCTTCAACTTCGCCGTCCTTGTCGTCAACAGTGCCGTCAGCTTCACCGTCCTTGTCGTCAGCAGTGCCGTCAGCTTCGCCGTCCTTGTCGTTAGCAATGCCGTCAGCTTCGCCGTCCTTGGTTGCGTCTAACGTTATGTCTAATTCAGTTTCGCCGTCCTTGTCGTCAGCAGTGCCGTCAGCTTCGCCTTCTTCTTCTTCAACTTCAACTTCTTCTTCAGCGTCTTTAGTATCTGCACCGCCAAACGTAAGGCCGCCTTCAGTATCGTCATTAGCAGTATCTTTTAATAATTGCTCTGCAACGTCTTTAGCAGTCTCAGGATCTTCTTCTACAACTTCTTCTTCTTCTTCTACAACTTCAACTTCTTCTTCAGCGTCTTTAGTAGTCGAACCGCCGAATGTAAAATCATCTTCGCCTTCGTCCGTAGTGTCTGTAAATACATCAATTTCTTCGTCGTCTAGTTCGCCTTCATATACTGTGGCGTTGTTATTTTCTAAGTAATCATCACCTACAGTACTGCCTACTTCTAAGTCGCCAACGTCTGGAATAAACCACCTATCGTTCGTTCCAGATTGCGTGTCTCTAAAAACACCATTGCCCTCATAGACAAATCTACCTTCTTCTTCTTCTTCAACTTCAACTTCTTCTTCAGTGTCTTTAGTAGTAGCAGCGCCGCCAAACCCTAACTCATCTTCGCCTTCTTCAGCAGCAGTTTCTTCTTCAACAGTTTCTTCTTCAGCAACATCTTCTTCAGCAGCCTCTTCAGCAGCAGCGGCTTCTTCAGCAGCAGCAGCGGCTTCTTCTGTTTCTTCGGTGACTGTATAATCTGGAATCTGTATTTGAAGATCACCAAGTACATCAGTAACGTCTACATCCTGCCAAACAATGTCTCCGTAATCCCCGCCAAACTCTCCGTTAGATACATCATTTATGGCGTCCCTTATAGCATTAGCTATATCGCCAGCGCCAATAGACGTTACTTCGTTAGCATCTCCAAACAGACCACCAGCAGCGCCGCTAAGAGCGTCTTGAATAACCGTATCTAAATCTACGTTACCTGTAGTAGCTGCTTGACTTGCAAGACTTAACGTGCCGCTTGCTAAAGCACCTGCTGAAGCTGCCGTCATTCCTGTGTTTACTAAAGCAGCAGCAAGTTGCGGAGCAGCTAACATCAACGCAGAAGCGCCTGCGGCTGCTACGTAATCGCCAAAGTCTGTCCTGTCTAACTTGTAGGTACGTGCAAATCCTGTACCTGTCCAACGGAATCTATCGCCTTTCTCGTTAGTAAACTCTTCTGTAGGGATTCCGTACTTGTTCATTAACGCTTGGTTTTCTGCGCTGTTCATCCAAGAAGCATAAGCACCTTGACGAGCGTTAGCGTCTGACTGCTGTGTGTCGTCTTCTGGCGTCTGTTGTCCCGGCCCAAAAGCTAAGTCGTCTTCTTCTTGTTGCTCTTCCGCTGCTGTAGTCTGGTCAATGCCTTCTTGAGAAAACCAGTCCTGCGCCTCAATCATGTCAGAGGATTCTTCAATGTAATCCATGTATCTGTCAAAAGATCCAAAGACGTTTTGAAGGTTATTGCTTTCTCCGTATATGCTTCTAAGGTCGCTTTCTGTAACTTGAGTAGGTGACCAGCTAAGAGCCTGTGTATCTTCACCTGTAGCACCAAAAAGACTTACAGCGTTATCGCCAGTCTCTTGATGAAGAATCATTGTATATGTGCCGCTGTCTTCTTGTTGGGGTGTGTTATCTTTATTAGACGACCCGCCAAATGTAAAATCTGATTCAGACATTATTTATCCCTCGCACAGCCTTTGGCTTTCTCAAAGGAACGCATGGCTCCTAAACCCAACATACCCATAAGCACTGGCATCATTTGACTAAGATCCAAGGCTGGCAAAAAAACATCCACACCAGATAGAGTAAGGGTAAAATTCCCAAGAGGGACGCAGATAAAATTAAATGCCATTCCGCTAACACAGACCCACCCAACCGCTGGACGCCAGCCAGACACAAAGAGCGAAGAACTTTTAGCTTCTTCTTTGTTAACCGCAATCTGGGCCTTAGCCAACTCTTGAGCGTGTCTTTCAGCCATCGTAGATATTTCATGGGCAAGTCTGCTCCTTTCATCTGAGTCCGGGATGAACTTATCAAGTAAAGAAGTAACTGGGCCGACCAGTAGCTCAAGCATTAGCGCACCATGTAAACAACAAACGATGCCACAGCACTGACACCTATCCAAAAGAATCTTTCACTAGTCTTTATTAATTTAGAGTTAAGAATAACATCTTCTGATAACTCAATAACTTTGTCTTCTTGCTCGTCAAGACGTTTCTCAAATCGTTCCATTCTGCTGAGTAACGATAAAAGTCTTTCGTCAACTACAGCAATCTGACTAACGGCCTCGCACACTTTGTCTAAAGCCTTCTCCATACGCTCTATTCTGAACTCACTGACTTCCACTGTCAGCAACCACCAGAGCCGCCAAAGGTGAAAGGATCGCACTCTTCTTCTACGATTACTTCTTCTTCGCAGACAGCCGAGTTACCGCCGAAGGTGAGGCTATTGTCTACACAGACCTCTGTAACCTCTACAACAGGAGTCAACGGACGCAAGTCAAAGCCACCTTCGTTAAACCTAGTAAACGTCCATACAGTATTTTCTTCAACGTAAACCTTGGAGCCTACAGGCAAATCAATAACAGTACCGTCAGCTAAGTAAATTTCTGCGGCTGTCACGTTAAAAGCTACTAAAGCTAACAGAAAAGTTAATGCTTTCATTTTCTAATGTCCTTTGTTTGCGTCTCAGTTTCAACTTCAGTGTGCGAACAGAAGCCTAAACAGATCGTAGATTTCTCTCGTAGTGTGCCTGAGCATCCAGCGAGTAACACGAGTACCAAGGCTGCTAGAGTCTTCATTAGACCGCTACAGGAGCCGCCCAAAGAGCGCCAGAGCCACGAGTTGGGTTAGCCTGCTCGTCAATCTGAGCTTGTATAGAGGCTTCTACAGACTCCTGCTCAGTAGGCGTGTCGTCCATCTTGTTTGTAGCCATCTCAGCTACGAGCCAGCCTAATACAGTCTCCTCGGTGATGTTATCCCAAGGGATGAAGCCGTCCGAAGAAGCGTCAGGGAGAGCTTTGGTGCCGTAAGCTGAACCTACGTTACCGTCTGCATCTTCGCCTGTGCAGCGCCAATGAACTACTGTGGCTACGTTATCTAGACCGTCTTTAGATACTACGTAGTCTAGTGATGAAATTGTCCATGTAATTGTTGTCATTCTTTATGCTCCTTTAAGTGCCGCTACTTCGGTCTGTAGTGTTTCAATTTGCTCTTTCTGTTCTTTCATAAGCATTAAAAGAAGCGGAACCATGCGATCATACTGAACGCCTTCTGCTTCTGGCGAAGCAAGTTGCGTTTCTACTCTCTCGCCGTTTTCATCAAAACTTGTTTCT
>Ga0206131_10001028_pt1 | contig 37154 bp, 34 predicted proteins | sample Helgoland_Spring_FD_148636 | JGI IMG/M metagenome (GOLD analysis project Ga0206131, IMG submission 148636) | Pelagic subsurface seawater microbial communities from Kabeltonne, Helgoland, North Sea - Helgoland_Spring_Bloom_20160517_1 | ecosystem: Environmental > Aquatic > Marine > Epipelagic ... | reverse complement strand
CTCCGTTTGCGCATCGCGGATCGGGATGCGATAGTTCATTCGCAGGGTTTCCTCGCCCCCGGCCCAATCGAAAGGCAGCGAAATCCACGAAGGTTCAGCCCACGAATCATCCTCAAGCTGCACAATTTTGCCCTTGTCAGTCCTGTTGAAAAAGATCACCGCCACCTCGATCTCCTGCGCATCCACCTCCTCGCCCGGCGCCTTCTGTACCGGCACGGTCAGCACCACACGCTGGCCGCCCTGCGCCTTTGCATTGTTGAAAATCCTCACCCTGCCGAGCGCGATCTTGCCGAGCATGTCGGTGGGCTGCTCGAAGCCATCCCGCAGCTTCGCCGCCGCCACTTCGTAGAGCTCACCCGCTCCGGTGACACCCAGTTTGAAAACCCTTTCGTAATATTCCGATGCCTTGCCATAGACGCCCATCATCTCATGCACCATGCCCATCTCGAAGAGCACCGAGGGATCCTCGGGCGATTGTTTGAGCGCCTCCTCCAGTTTCACGATCGCCATCACCATGTCCCCGGCGATGCGGGCTTTCCGCCCCTCCTGCACCAGCAACTCGGCGCGTGGATCGGCGATCTCCGGCCGGATCAGGTTCTGCGGCTCCGGCACCGGCGGCAACTCCGGTGCAACCCTGACCTCCGCCCTCGGCGCGGGCTCCCCCCCCGCCACCGGCACACTGATCCGGATCGGCACCAGCTTCTCGACCTCTTTCTCAACGATCCTTACCTGCCGCCCCCCCTCAAACCTCACAGCGAGCGCCATCCCCGCGATAAGGAGTTGCGAAAATGCCATCAGACCCAGCCCGCAACAGGCGATCACAAACAGGCGGTTTCCTTTCATCGTTCCGGCAGACTGACGAAAATTCCCGGCCTCGTCAAATTTGATGTTCCCGCTGGTAAAAACTATTCTTCACCGCAAAGGCGCAGAGGTAGCAAAGGGGCGCAAAGCCGATCCTCTGAAAATTAGCACCTTGGCTTGCCTCTTCAAATTGAAATTCTCTTCCTCCGCGTCCCTTTGCGACTCGTTGCGCCTTTGCGGCAAATCCCCCTGGTCAGCAGCCTTGTCCACAGACCCGAAAGCGGTGTTGAATCATAAAAATGAAGATCGCCATCGGCATCATCCTCCTCCTCGCCATCGCATTTCTGCTGCCCTTGCCACCGGATTCCGTGGCGCTGCAGGGGCTTGATCCCGCGAAAATCCGCCTTGGACTGGCCTTCTTTGCCTGCATCGCTTTCCTCTGGATGACGGAAGCCATGCCGCTCGCCGTCACCGCCCTGCTCGTGCCGGTGCTCGGTGCAGCAATGGGTCTCTCGGGCGTCAGGGAATCGCTCGCCTCCTTCGCCGCGCCGCCGATCTTCCTGTTCTTCGGCGGCTTCGCGCTCGCCTCCGCCCTTTCAGCGCAGGGGCTGGACCGATGGATCGCGGAAAAACTGGCCCGCCTCGGGAAAGGCCGGTTCATTCCCGTTTCCATCCTGCTTTTCACCGCCACCGCCCTGCTTTCCATGTGGATGAGCAACACCGCCACCATCGCGATGATGATCCCTCTGGCTTTAGGCATACTCGGCCGCTTCAAGGCCGATGGGGCAATGGCCAACAACTCCCATTTCCTCCTGCTCGGCCTCGCCTACTCCGCAAGCATCGGCGGCCTCGGCACCATCGTTGGCAGCCCGCCCAACGGGATCGCCGCGAAGCAGCTCGGCATCGGATTTTCTGAATGGATGGTCTTCGGCATCCCGGCGGTTCTCGTCCTGCTCCCCGCGATGATCTTCACCCTCCGCCTGCTGCTGAAACCCTCGGAAACCGCAGCCGGCAGCATCTCCATCCGGGACGAACCTTTCCTGTGGACAGTCCCGCGCAAGCTCACCCTCGCGATCTTCGCACTCACCGCCATGTCGTGGATCTGCAGCTCGCAGCTCGGACGAATCATGAGCATCGCCGACATCGATACTTGGATCGCTCTCGCCGCCGCCGCACTGCTCGCCGCCAGCCGGGTGGTCACCTGGCAGGAAATCGACCGCGGAACCGATTGGGGCGTGCTCTTCCTTTTCGGCGGCGGACTCGCCCTCAGCGGCATACTCGGCAGCTCCGGAACCAGCCTCTTCATGGCAAGGCTGCTCGGCGGTGCCATCGACACTTGGCCGCTCTGGGCTCTCATCGCCGCCGTGGTGACCTTCGTCGTCTTCCTCACCGAGCTCTCCAGCAACACCGCCAGCGCCGCCCTCCTCGTCCCGATCTTCTATTCCATGGCCAAGGAATTCGATCTCCCCGCCGCACAGCTCATCCTGCCCCTCGCTCTCGCCGCCTCCTGCGCCTTCATGCTCCCGGTCGGCACCCCGCCCAACGCCATCGTCTACGCCACCGGCCGCATCCCCCAGCCGGTCATGCTGAGGGCAGGCTTCGTCCTGAACCTCCTCTTCATCATCCTCATCACCGCAATGTCGCTGATCCTGTTCTGATCCATGCCGGAGCCGGGGACGTTTAGAACGCAAACCCTCACGGAGCCACCCGCACCACCCGGTAAAACCTCCGCTCCCCCACCGCGGTCGGATCCGAAAACACCGCCACCGGATCATACGCCGCCCATGCGTCATACATCGCTGCAGAGCTATGGTACAGGTTTCTCGAATGCACCGTCGGCGCCGGGAAATCCCTCCGGATTGCCTCAAGACACTCCTCATTCATCCTTCGTGCCACAGACTGATCCGCACGTCCCCCGCCTGCCATCAGCACCCAAACCAAAAAATACTGGAATATCCCTAACCCCATCATGATGCTGCCAGCATCCTATCAACACATCACCAAGGTCGAGCAACAATCCGCCCGCAGCTTGGGGAAAACACCCAGACGGCGCCTACAATTTCCACTTTTCCGCACCCACCCATCCTCGGTGGCAAGGGGTTAAACGAATGCACACGCGGCCTCTCGAAGAAAATGCCCCAATGTGACGGATCACACAGATTCCTCCACCTCGGCTTCCCCAGTCTTCTCCACCATCTCGAACTCCCCCAGCGGCTTGATCAGATTCGTGGGGAGTGGAAAGATTCTGTCGTAGATGCCCGGGGCGACTTCGTTGGCCTGCGGGTAGGCGTCGCGGAGCATCTCCATCTTCGCATCGAGATTGTCGATGTAGTGGAGGGCGTAGGCCTCGGGGGTTTTCGGCAGGACGGGTGAGCCGAATTCCAGCTGCCCGTGGTGACTGCCGATGAGGTGGAGCAGGTGCAGGCGGACATCCTCGGTGGAGGGCTTGCAGGCAGAGAATCCCTCGAACCCTCCGGCATCAATCAGGCCGTGCCAGAGCTTGTTGACCAGCTCGATGCCGAGCGGGATATGGCCGAGCATCTCGCCGTATTTCGAGTGGATCTGACCGAAGCCGTCCTCTGGATAGGTGTTTTCCCAGAGCTTCCCGCAATCGTGGAACAGCACCCCGGCGATCATCAGGTCGCGGTTGAGCTCCGGGTAGATCCCGGAGATCGCATCCGCGGAGCGCATCATCTGGGCGACGTGCTCGACCAGCCCGCCGCGGCGCGCGTGGTGGTTCTTGCGTGCCGCGGCGGTGCGCCGGAACCTGTCCCCCATCGTTTCGAAAAAATGGCTGCAGAGCTTTTTCAGGCGCAGGTCGGCCATACTTCCGCAGAGCACCGTGATATCGGCGAAATCCTTTTCCTGTTTTTTCCTGACAATCGGATCGCCGGCCAGGAAATCAGCGATACCCGCATCTTCGAGCTGCTTCCAGCTGACAGCGCTGCCGTTGACGCCGTATTGGTTCTGCGTCCACTCGCCCTCGAGCCTGACGATGGTGTTCAGCGGCAGGCTCCCGGCCTCCGAGTGCAGGGGGCTGTCCGACCAGACCTTGAGGTTCAGGGAACCCGTCGCATCCGCAAAGGTGAGATCGAAATACGGCTTACCGCCCTTGGTGGATTTCACAGTCCGAGCCTGGAGCTGCGCCAACACGGATGCGATTAAAGGCACCTCTCCCGCCTGTTCCTTCAAGCTCGAAATCGAGATCACGCTCATTACAAAAAGCTGCGCAGCTCACCCGGCCATGTCACGAACCGATTGGCTTCCAGCTCTTTTCGAGCAATTCCCGTATCCTCGCCGGATCGGTGGCGGTGACCTTTGCCACGAAGCCACGGGCATGTGCGAAATGGACATCCGGCTCGTCGCCAACACGGGTGAAATCAAAGCCGAGGTGATCGTTGAAACGAGAAAGGGCGAAGCCTGCCCCGCGCCGATCCGGATAGACCATACCGGTCACCCGCTGATCCTCGGAAAGTCCGGCGGCATATCTGGCGAGACCCGCCGAGGCATCGTCCGACAGGTTTTCCGAGCGCGGCAGGAACAGCACCCTGAAATTTTCCTCCGGATGGTCGATCTCCCAGATCTCGCAGATGCGTGCGATCTCATTGAGCTTCTCACGCAGGGATCTCAGGTAGCCGATCAGGTCTCCGCCTATCCATTTCATGACCTCCCACATCGGTTCACCGGGACGGATCTCCGACATGCCGGCGAAGCGGCGCAGGAGCGTGAGGTCGATGGTCGAGTTGAGCTTCGATAGGAGCTCCCGCTCGACACCGAGCCATGCCGCCGTTTCCTGCGGACCGCGGGTGTCGAACCACTCGGCGACCTCCAGCCAGTCGCAATACTTCTGTGCGTCCTCGTAGAGGCCGAGATCCATCAGCACCAAGCTCAGCGAGCAGGTTGGCGGATGATCCTTGGGGAACTGGTGGTGATCGAAATTGCCACGCGCCGGATCGTGCTCGCCGCCGACATCGACGACGGCCACAGACGGATCATCGAGATCATCCTGCTTCGGCTCGCGGCGCGAAATGGTAACCTCGTTGGTGGCAACCAGAAGGCAACACGCAAGGAACTCATCCTTATGCGCGCTTCCCGGGTGGGTCAGTATTCCTGAAAATTTCCTCATAAACTATGCATACACAAGGCGACCGTTACTCCGCCCATGCAAGATGATTCCGAAAAATCTCCGGTCGGAGATCAATGTCAGTCGTACTTCGGCGTCTTGTGGTGACTGAAATAGTCGTCGCTGAGATACGTCGAGGTTGGATAGTCAGGCAGCGGCCCAGCATCTGGAGAAAGGGTCATGTTCGCCCATTTTGCGTCCTCAGACTGCGAGTAGGAAATGCTCACCGGGGTGCCGACGGAAACCAAGCGGAAGAATTTCGGTGAAAGGTTTTCATGCATGCGGATGCAGCCGTGGGTACAGGGCGAGTGCTTGACCCAGCCGGTATGGAAGCCGTAGGCGGTCTTGAACTCGCACCAGTATGGCATCGGCGTGCCCTTGAACGACCAGCCGGATGGTTTCTTGCTCAGGTAGGCCTTCTTGGCCCGTTTCCCCTTGTATGCGTAGCCGTGGGTGTTGGCTCGGTAGAACTTGTTCTTGCTCTTGATGCGAAAACTTCCGGAAGGGGTCGGGGAACTGGACTTACCAACGGATACCGGCATCGCCATCAGCATCTCGCCACCCTCCATCACGTAAACCCGCTGTTTGCTGAGCGAGACTTTCACTTTCACAGCGGAAGGGTTCTTCGGCAGCTTCGCCGGCCTGTCGTAGGCTTGGTAGGAACTCAGCCCCCCACCGGCAGTATTCATCGAGCAGGAACTGAATCCGGCGGCACCCAAGCCTGCCACCGCCCATATCAAAATTGTGCGTATCTTCATATTGTATTCGTATTGGGCAACTTTGAAACGCGGCGCGGAAAAGGCAAGCCAACGCTTCCGGAGGAGTGTGATTTTTATCGGTGTATTCGCCTGACGCAGCCCAAGCCATTCAATCATGGTAGGGCGGATCCGGCTCGGTCAGCCCTGATCAAAAAACGCAAGCGCCGTATCTCAGAAAAGGGAGTGAAGCCACGGCAAGACACGGCATTCCCCCCCGGGATCTCACTTCCGTGTGGGAAACACCGATAAAAATCACCCCACTTCCGGAGCAGACAAAAAATCACCTCGCCTCGCGCTGCCACTCTTCCACCCGCCCGTTGATGAACCACACGGTGGCCTTGCGGTAGGGCACGTAGGTTACCTGGGGGCCGAAGCTGGCGCCGATCCCTGAATAGCGGTAGGGGCCGTAACCTCCGTATCCGTAGCCACCGTAGATATTATTGGTCACCACCGGCTTCGAGCTGCGGTAATCCCAGCGATCCATTCGCTTGCCCTTGCGGAGCCCCTCCACCTGATCCGACGGGCTGCCCCATGCCAACGCCACGGCAGCCTTTTCCATGCCCTCCGCGATCTCACCTTTGCTGACGAGCTGCTTGTGCTTTTCGCTAAGGCGCTCGTAGGCCTCAGGCCGCTGCGAAATCCGGTAGGAGGGGGTTTTTGGAGCACACGAAACTGCGAACAATGCGACAAGCACGACACCGACTGCGGGAAAAAGTTTTTTCATATTTTCAATTTGGCACGCAGCCAGCTTTTTTGCAAACTGCAAGATGGCTTCCGGAAGGGCGCCACCATACCCAAGAAACTTCAAAGACGGGCTTGCCAACCCGGAGAGCAACCTTCAAATCTTTGCCCGAACTCATCACCGAACCAACCCATCCATGTCAGATTTGCTAGCACAAGAAGAACTCGCCGTTGCCCTCAAGAAATGCCCGGAGTGGGAGCAGGAGAAGACGTATATCACCCGCAGCATCGAGTTCGAAGAATTCATGGAGGGAATCGATTTCGTAGCCGTTGTCGGTGAGATCGCCGAGGAGGCACAGCACCACCCCGACATCTCCGTCAAATACACCAAAGTTACGCTCAAGCTCACCACCCACGATGTCGGCGGTGTCACCGACCTCGACATCCAACTCGCCCAGCGCATCGACAACGTCCTCGACTGATCCATCTGCGGCGAAACCCGCTTTTCCCAACCCGGGCGCAATGCCCGGGTTTTTTCATGCCCCGTCTTCCTTAGAGTTTGAATTTTAGAATTTAGAATTTACTCACCTGGGCATCATCAGCTCGTCGTCGTTGAGACCGGTGAGTCCGCGCAGGCCGCTGAGCAGGCGCTTCAACGTGAAGAACAGGAAGGCCATGATCGGCACCCCGATCACCACAAAGCCCCATCCCGTCACCTTCGCCACCTTCTCGTTGTAGTCCGACATTGCATCAGGCGCCGCATGATCGAGGCCACCCAGGAAATACATCGCGAGGCCGAAGTTCATCAGCGTGCTCACGAAAAATGACAACGAGAACAGCAACGTCGCGTTAAGCAGCACCTTGCTGTAATCGGTCTGCTTGCCGAGCTCCGCGACTTTGTTTTCAATCTTGTTGATGTCGAAGATCGAATCGCTGTAGAGGAAAGTCCGCAACAGCGGCGTCTTCGACCAGTGCGAGGCGACGATCGCGATCCCGAGCACGAACGGGATCGATGCCTCTTTCAAGCCGAACAGCACGGCGGCGTGCTCCTTGACGGTGCCATCCTTGTTCCAGAGGAAAAGCGTCAGCCCGCCGGTCAGCAGCACGGAGAACAACCCGAGCCCGGAGAAAAAGTTCATCTTCTTGGTTTTCGCGAAAAACCAGATTCCGTAGCCGATCGGGAACGCCAGCGCCACGCCCAGCGCCTTGAGCGGGCCGATGTGCCAGGGCTTCGCCGCCTTGCCGAGCATTTCCTGGATCGCTGGATCCTTGCTCAGGTAGCTCAGCGCCAGGACAGGGATCAAGACGTTGATCAGGATGTTCGCGAGCGGATGCTCCTGTGCTGGTTTGGGGGCTTCTTTTTCAGTCGTCATGAGAGGTTGAGCAGGGAGAAAACACGCCCCCGCTTGATCTTGAAAGCCCAAACGCTTCCACATTGCCATCAAACGAAGGATGGACCGAAGTGACCACGGGCACCGAATGTTCAATCTCGGCCCTTGAGAATTCGGAGCCGGGGGGTGAAAGTCGCGGCGTGCCAAATCTCTCCAGCAAACTTTTCGCCGTCGCCAAGCAATACATTCCCGGCGGTGTGAACTCCCCCGTCCGCGCTTTCAAAAACGTCGATGGCGAACCGTTCTTCGTCCGCCGTGCCAAGGGCTGCCGCATCACCGACATCGACGGAAAAACCTACATCGATTACATCGGCTCATGGGGGCCGAACATCCTCGGCCACGCCCCCGTTGCCGTCACCAACGCCATCCACCAAGTCGCCAAGGACGGAATTTCCTTCGGCATCCCGAATCCCCACGAGGTGGACATGGCGAAAACCATCACCGAATGGGTGCCATCGGTGGAAAAAGTCCGCATGACCTCCTCTGGCACCGAGGCGACGATGTCCGCGATCCGCCTCGCTCGTGGATTCACAAAGCGCGATTACATCGTCAAGTTCGACGGCTGCTACCACGGACACAGCGATTCCCTACTCGTCGCCGCGGGTTCCGGCGCACTCACCCACGGCGAGCCGGATTCGGCGGGCGTCCCGAAATCGTTCGCGGAAAAAACCATCGTCCTGTCCTACAACGACCCGGAAGCGCTCACCAAGCTGTTCGAGGAAATGGGCGAGCAAATCGCCGCGATCATCGTCGAGTCCTATCCCGCCAACGCCGGCCTGGTATTCCCGAAACCCGGATACCTCGATCTGCTTTCCTCAATCACCAAGAAATACGAAGCCCTGCTGATCTTCGACGAAGTCATGACCGGCTTTCGCCTCGGCAAGGCCGGCGTGCAGGGGCTGGAAAACATCACCCCGGATCTTTCCTGCTTCGGAAAAGTCATCGGCGGTGGCCTCCCGGTGGGAGCCTTCGGCGGCCGCGCAGACGTCATGGACATGCTCGCCCCCCTCGGCCCCGTCTACCAGGCGGGCACGCTTTCCGGCAACCCGCTCGCCATGGCCGCCGGCCTCACCCAGCTCGGTGAGCTCTCCGCCGGCACCCCAGACGGCTTCGCCCGCCTCGATCAACTCGGCCTGCATTTCGAAACCGGCCTGCGCGCCCTAATGGCGAAAAAGGGCATCCCCCACAGCATCAACCGCGTCGGATCCATGTTCTGCCTGTTCTTCACCGACCGCGAGATCGTCAACGTCGACGACGTCATGAAACAGGACATGGAACTCTTCAAAAAGTTCTTCTGGGCCTGCCTCGACAAAGGCGTCTACATCGCCCCCTCCCCCTACGAAACCGGCTTCCTTTCCCTCGCCCACACCGAGGCCGACCTCGACGATACACTCACGGTCTTCGAAGAAGCGCTCGCGGAAATCTAATCTAGCGGCGATCTTCGGTCGCCGCCGAACTGTTGCTCGAAGCAATTCAGAGTGACAGGGAATCCGAGTGACCCTTCACTCCTCCACACTGATGCGGGTGGAAAGAACATGCGAGCTGCCCGGCATGACAATCACCGCCTTGTCATTCGCGATCGCCGCTTCGATACAGCAAAACTTCCGGTAGCCCTCATCGGGCAAGTCGCCCATCGCAGTCGCCTTTTCCATCCACGGGTTCCACACCACCGTGGAGGGGCTGCCGCCTTTTTCGATCAGGATGGTCCTCCCGGAAAAGTCATCCACCAGCAGCACCTTTCCCGGGCTGTCGTAGATCGCATCAACCTCCCCCTTGAACTCGATCGCGCCCTTTTGCTTTCGCAGGGTCGATACCCCGACGGTGTCCAAAAAGTCCGCATCCTCCAGATTCACCAACCGGACGTTTCCGATATCCGATACCGAAAAATAAGAGTGCAGCGCACCGGAGACGACAATGGGTATCTCGTTCGTGTTCAGCGTCTCAAGGCTCACCTCCAGCTCCGCCCCGGCTTTCACCGTCAGCTCCGCCTTCCAGATGCCCTCCTCCATCCCGAAACGTATCGTAACGCCGCTTTCGTCCTCCTCGGCCCCGAGTAATCCCCAGAATCTCGTCCTCGCAATGCCGTGGGAAGGCTGCTCCGGATTTGTCGGATGCGCATTGAACCACGGCCAGCACAGCGGAATCCCGCCCCGTATCGCCTTGCCCTCCGTAAAAACCGCATCCGGGCTCAGGTAGAGCACTTCCTCCTCGTCCGCCGGACACCACGACATCACATGCGCCCCGTGCAGCGCCACCCGCGCCGTGCATTTCGGGTGCGCGATCTCAAAAACGGGATAGCCGGGAATCTCATCGCTGAGTCGGACACTGGCAGGAAGTTTGGTTTTCATGGTGGGAAAAAGATGTACTAGTTTTGATCAGGAGTTGCTGGAAGCGCAACGCTTTCAATCTCCTGCTTTCCTTATTCCAAAACCCACCATCGTCCCGGCCTTTGCGGCTTTGCGCGAGTTTTCCTGATATAAGGAAATACCCGGGAATGGGGAGGATCTCGCGCAAAGCCGCAGAGGCGCAAAGGTAGAGGATTTTATGAGGACAGCTGGAAAACATTTGGAGTCGTCGCCCTTTCCTGACTTCCCCATTCCGAAATTCTTCATCGTCCCGGCCTTTGCGGCTTTGCGGCTTTGCGCGAGCCATTCTTCAAATTCAATGAACTCGAAACTCATTTCAGATATCTAGCCTTACGGCTGAGATCCGCTCCCCAAGCCAAGAGGAACTCGCGCAAAGCCGCAGAGGCGCAAAGGTAGAGGATTTTATGAGGACAGCTGGAAGTATTACGGAGCAATTCACTTCCGCAACACATCAAGGCTAGCGGACGTTCAGATCCCCCACTCCCAGTCCTCCTTGATACCGTCGATCGCCCGCCTGTCCTTTTTCGTCGGCCTGCCACTCGCCGCCTCGGATCTGGCGATCTGCCAGTTTTTCAGCACCTCGTAAACTTCCGGCTTGGTCAGATCCTCGTAGCATGCCTGCGCCTCGGGAGCACCGACACGCTTCTCAATCACCGCCTTCACATGGATTTCCCGAACGCCAGGCCCCTCCACGAAAGGAACCTCCAGCATATCGCCCGGTTGGATCGATGAGGAGCGTTTGAGCGTGTGGCCGTTGCGCTTCACCTTGCCATTGCCAAGGATTTCGCCAGCCAGCGCCCGCGTCTTAAAAAAGCGCGCGGCCCAGAGCCATTTGTCGGCACGTATCGAATCAGGCACGGACTGAAAAATGCCAGCCGCAGCCACCACGCGCAACCCTCCACATGCCCGCCCCGGGAAATAGCGCATGTCATTCGCACCCCCACGCCGAAGGAAAGCCGTCCTTCCAGGCGGCAGCAACCAACCCCAGCAACCAACCCCAGCAACCAACCCCAGCAACCAACCCCAGCTTTGCGTCCCTTTGCGGCCTTCGCGCCTTTGCGGTGAAAATCCTCTTTTCCATAAGCCGTCACCATCAACGCCAGAACCTCCCTGGCCGTCCTCCGCCCCGCAATCAACCGCCATTCACAAGCGCGACCTTCCCCTTCACCCCCATCCGCTTGATCCTCAGCTCTTCCTTGCTCGCCTCGGAGCGGCTGCCGATTTCCCTGCGATAGACAATTTCCAGCGGCAGCCGCCCGCGCAGGTATTTCGCCGCCTTCGGCCCTTGCGAAACGTGCTCCCCGAAACGCCTCTCCACATCGGTTGCGATCCCGGTGTAGAGCGAGCCGTCGCCACAGCGGATGAGATAGACGGACCATAGGGAATCAGGCATAGCTTTTTGTAAGGCCTCCGGAGCCAGCAGGAAAGGATTGCCGCCGGGAAACGCTCGGAGAAGCGTCTCTCTGAGTGCCTGAACCAGCCAAGCTATTTCCCAATCCTTATGCGGCGGGCAGAGACACGCCGCTCCGACCGATTGCATCCGCGGTTCAAATCTCCCCCACATCGGCACTTACCGGAATTATCCCGAATTTCGCTTCCAACGCGCCCCTCAGAAAACGAAGCTCCGCACATCAGCCCGCGCCTCCAACTCCATCTCCTCGTCATCATCTTTGCGGCGACAACCATCCTTGGCAGGCTGGCTTCCGTGAGCGCGCCGGTGCTGATCACATGGCGCTGCCTGATCGCAGCAGTGGGGGCTTTTCTCTGTGTCGCTGCGATGAGGAACCGCAAGATCTGGCTCGGCTGGCGGCAGGTCAGGAACCTCCTTCTCATCGGCGCAATCATCGGCCTGCACTGGCTCTGCCTCTTCGGCGCGGTGAAAATCTCCAACGTATCCATCGCCCTCATCGGCCTAGCCACCACATCGCTCTTCACCGCTTTCACCGAGCCCTTGTTCACGCGCCGCCGGATCCGCCCTTTCGAGGTGTTCCTGGGCTTGATCGTTCTCGCAGGAATCGGCCTGATCGCTGGTGTCGAAAAGGGACATGCACTGGGCTTGTTCGTCGCACTCCTCAGCGCGTTGCTGGCTGCGATCTTCATGGTTCTCAACAAGAAAACCGTAGTCGATGGTGCGGATCCGATGGTGATGGTCGGCTGGGAAATGGTTGCTGCCACTGCCGTCTGCTTTCTCGCCGTCCCCATATTCGATTCCGGCGGGTTCCACGCGCTCTTCGTTGGCGACGCATGGGACTGGCTTTGGATCCTAATTCTCGCACTGGTGTGCACCGTTTTCGCCCAAGATCTGACCAACCGCCTCCTACGCACCATCAGCGCCTACGACTTCAACCTCGCCGCCAATTTCGAACCCGTCTACGGGATCATCGCCGCCGCCGTCATCTTCGGCGAACATCAGAACCTGCAGCCGACATTCTACCTCGGATCGCTAGCAATCATGCTCGCGAACTTCCTCCATCCCAGGCTCCAGAAACGCTTCGCGCCGACGGTAGGATCCTGACCATCGATACGCACTCCATTTATCTCAGTAACTGCGCACCAGGAGCGTCGTTTTTTGCGTTCAGATCGTCGATACCGGATTGCACACGCTCCGACATGGCTTTGCTGAGAGCCGGGATGGCAGCCCTCATCTTCCCGTTCGCTGCATCGAGGAAGCGGCGGACGGATAGCGGCGGATGGATCATCGCCATCGCCCGGCGCGGCCCCGTTCTCGGCATCGCCTGCGAGTAAAAATCCTCGGCGATGCGCTCGACCGTCTCGTCATAGCGGTCGATGGTCGGATGGGTTGTCAGATAAGGTTGATTGTAGCCGTGTATCCTCAGGGCAAGGATCGCACGCTCGGTGAGGCCGTCGATTTCAGGATGCTGGTCCGAGCCGGTATCGGTTCGGATCTTGTGGATCTTCGAGCGGACTTTGGCGATCCTCGCTGGCAGTGCGTGATCCACAGAAGATTCGATCCCAAGGCCGTTTTCCACATCCGCCACCAAGCCGTCTGTCCAGAGCCTGAGCCGGTCATGAAGCGTGGAATGATCCATCGGCATCTCGTCCACAAAACCATGCCGTCCGAGAAATTCCCCCAAAACATGGCAACCGACGCCGAGCACCGCGGAAACAGGATCATCCGCCGATCCTTCCGGAAATTCGTAACCACTGTCACTGCCGAGCTGCCGCATGCGCGCCGCGACCGTTTCGCGCGGAGCCGTCAGGTGGGTGTATTTCACGCTGATGGGAACCACCTTCACATCCGCCCCATCCAGCGCCGCCTGCGCCTTGAGCGCGATAAAAGCAGCCCCGTCCAGAAACGGCGCGAGCCTGTCATTGGTCAGGAAAACATTGCCCTCGGGATAGATGTTGAGCGCGTGCTCCCCGCCCGTCAGCAGCTTGATCGCGGCGGCCATCGCCTTGCGGTCGCTGCCCTCGCGGTCGATGGAGAAATTCCCCATGCGCTGCATGATCCAGGCGCTGAAAGGGCTGCGCAGGAATACATCGTAGGCCGCCATAAAACAGGACGGGATCCCCATCCTGCGATGGATCTCGGTGAGCACTTGTGCATCGCTGTGTGTCGGGTGGTTGATCGCAAACAGCAGCCTGTCCCCTTTCGCCACCGATTCGCGTAGCATCTCCGTTTCCCCTTCGACCAGGATTTCGGAAATTTGGTGGTTCGGTCCGCGGAGGATCAGGTGCCGGTTCATCGCCCTGCCCAACCGGATCAGGGACGGTGACGGCCTCGCTTCGAAAAAGCGATAGGGAGCATCCGAGAATTCGATCACGCGGGAGCATGTGTTTTTCCCCCGTCGAATGTAAAGCGCGGGTGCGGCAGTATTCAGTTACCCAGGCCCAGGCCGTTGACTCCCCGCAACTCCCTATACGTCGAGCGTCTCCTGCTCGTAGTCGCCCTTGTCATCGTGCGAAAGGATCGCGGAAATTTCATCGCGCACATCGGCGAGCAGAACGGAGCACAGGAGCTTTGGCAGCAACTTGCTGTCGTAGCCGGTAAGTGCGGTTGGGGTGATGCTAGGGCGCCATTTCATGCGGAAAGAATGGACGGGGCGCGAGGTCGCCTCTCGGAGTTTCAGGAGGATGTGCCAGCCCGCCGGATCGGTATCGCCGAAGTGGGAGTGGGTGATTCCGGGTGGCAGTTTCTCCAAAAATTCCCGGAAAGTTGGGCTTGGAAATGAGGTCGTTGCGATGAGCCTGGAGCCATCGCCGTTTGCAGCTGCGAATTGGCGGAAGGTGGTTTTTCTGTTCTCGATGGTGAGGAGCTCGGTCGCATCGGTGGAGATGGATTCGCAGCGGAAAATGTCCGAGGTATCGATCTTCGCGATGCGGAGATTTTCGATTTTCTGCGCGCTTCCGTCGGGGAAATTTAGTTGAAAAACTCCACTCAACTCCACGTGTGTATCACCCTCCGCAAGGCCGAGGGATTTCATCTCGAAGGGTTCCTCGAAAAGTTGAGAAAGAGCCGACTCGATGGTTGCCTGCCGCTTTTCAAGGCCTTTCGAATCCAGCCCGATGGCCACACTGGCAGAGCGTATCAGAGTGCCTGGCTCCCATTCTTGGGCGGTAAGTTTCCAGCAAATTCCCAGGATTTCGGAAAGGCTCTCCGGCTCAGTCCATTTGAACGGTCGAGGATTTCTCCCGCCCGTGAATGCGGTGTGGAGTGTTCCCAGAAGCGTCTGCCATTCCGAGGGGAAAATCGGATGTTCCATACTAAGAAAATCCTTCAACCGCGCGCAGGAGTCCTGAACCAGATCCATCGCGGGCCTGCCGCCGAAGTGGGCCATCCACCACTTCTCGTTCTCCAGCGGGAGGGTGATCTTCTCGATATTGTGGCGGCGGTAGCGGTGGCGCCCGACGACGAGGCGGCCCTCCGTTTCGAGAGCTTCGAGTTCTCGCTCAGCGGTTTTTATTTCCTCTCCCGTGGTGAGTCCGCTGTCTTCCAGAAGTTTATGCCAGTCCCTGGAAAAGGGTCGCGACGGCGCACCAAGCCGCTTGCCTCTGGCCTTGTGCCATTGGCGGTGCATCTCGGTGAGCCAGGTCGGAATCATAAGGGTTCCTTTCGCTATGACAGCGCCTCCAGAAGTTTCTCCCGATCCACTTTCACCACCCAGTTATTGATGTCCGTGATGCGGCCGGATGATTCGTCGTAGGTGCGATCCACGCGGCATTGGACGACGGTTTCGGCGTGCTGGATCATCGTCGGCAGGCGGTCTTCCGGGAAGGCCATGACGAGCTGGAGACCGAAGTTTCTGGCCAACGCCAAACAGGAGTCGATGCGGTCGCCGGAGAGTTTTGAGAACGCCTCGTCCATGATGACGATGCCGAGGTTTTTCCGCGTCTCGCGCGGGCCGAGATCGTAGACGCGCTGGAAAGCGGCGAGCATGGCGACGAAAAACGGTGCCTGGTTTTCTCCGCCGCTCTGCTTCTTCGCGTTCCTGTTGAGGGAAATGGCCGCGCCTTCGCCCTTGCCGGTGGGAGTCGCCTGGATGTCCCAGTGGTGGTAGTAGCGGTAATCGAGGGCGCGCTGGTGGCGGGGTTCCTCGGCGTTCTCGATGGCCAGCATGAGGGCGGCCTTGGCGTTCTCAATTTCTTCTTTCGCGCCCTCGGCAAAGAGTTCCATGCTGGGGTTCAGGCCTTTATCGACAAGCGCCCAGATCGCGCTGTGGGAGCGATCCGCCTTCATGCAGAGCTGGTAGCGCCAGCCGCCAATGTCGTGATCCATCGCCCGGTTCAGCTCGCGCTTGGTGCGCTCGGCCTCGTCGAGCTTTTCCTTCAGGACATCGAGAACCTGGTGCTGGAGACGATCCTCCCATTCCTTGCGCGCGTCCTCGGCAGCGAGGGTGTATTTCTCCAACTCGTGGGTTTCAAGCTCCTCGCGACGGGCTTCGTAGCGTGTGTTTTCATCATCCTCCGGATCGAAGGCTTCTGCGGCTTCGGGATGTTGCTCGGCGAGGGCGTGGCGCTCGATGTCGCGCTCGCGGCGGGCCACGTCGGAATCGTGCTCGCGGGTCCGGGCGACGGCCTCGACCGCTTCGAGGCGCTGCTGCCATTTCGGAAACTGCGCGGCCACCGAGGAGATCATATCGGAAATCTCCGCATCGGGCACACCGGCCAGGGTTTCGCGGCTCTGCTGTCGCCTGATGAAATGTTCGCGCTCCTCTAACTCAAGGTCAGCGATGGATTCGAGCGCCTGCTTTTCCTGGAGATCGAATTTCTCAATACTGTTGGCGAGCCGGCCGGTGCGCTCAATGATGCCCTGAAAGGTCTTTTCCAAAACCCGCAGCTTCTCGACCAAGGCCTCGCGCTCCGGGGTCGCGAGCAGGCGTATGGTTTCATTGAGCTTGCCCAGCTCGGCGCGCAGGCGCGGCAAATCGCGGAGCTTGGCGCTGCCGGCTGGCGGGTCGGCTTTGTCGAGCTGCCAGCTTTCACCGCGATGGATGAATGTCCGCCAATTTTCGCGGGCGCGGTGGAGAATGGAGAGCTCTTCGGTGACTGTCTCCAGCTCATCCCGGCGCATTCCGAGCAGGCGCCGCAGGCCTTCCTCGCCAATGGTGAATTCCTTGGATGGCTGGAGGTGGCTGCGATGCGGCGGATCCTTGAGCCAACCGTCCTTGGAAATCGCGCGCGGGTATTTTTCGATTTCCGAAACGCTGTCCACAGCCATAAGATCGCCATATAGGTGATGGAGATAGGAGCTGGCGAGATCGTGCTTGGTCTCGAAAAAGGAGGCGACGCTGCCTTTCTTCGCAGCGCCGGAAACGCTGCCAAGCTCATCAGAATTAACCAATGGCTCGTCGAGGTGGCCGAGGCGCTGCGCCTGGTCCCATGCCGCCTTAAAATCCTCCGGGAGCACGCTGCCACGTTGCTTCCCTAACAGGGTCTCCAGCAGCGGCCACCATGGCTCGGCGGCTTCCCTCACTTCGATAACGCGGGCGAGTGCGTCGGCTTTCTGGCCGCGTGACTTCAATGCGTCGAGCAGCGGGGATGGCGCGGCGCTCCCCTTGTGGTCGAGATCGTCGAGTTCACGACGAAGGCGAGCCTCGCGAGCTTCCAGTTCCTTGGTTTTATCCTCAAGCGGGCGCAGCTGGTCGCGGGCGTCGTTGACCAGAGCCTGGTAGGCGCGGGGCATTTTCGCGGCGGCATCCAGGGCGACGTTTTCCTCCCCGCCCTGCATTTGCGTGAGCCATTCGGCGGTCTCTCCAGGAGCAGACAGATCGAGGTCTTCGGCGAGCCGCAACCACTGCTTCCAGTTCTGCGTGCGCTCGTAGAGAAACTGCTGGGCGGATTTTTCGATCTCGCGTAGAGCATCGAGATCGCGGGAAATCTCCTCCTGCTCGCCGCGTGCCTCTGTGAGACGGGCGGTCTGTAGGTCGTTTCCGGCGGCGAGGCGGACTTTGTTGAGCTGGGAGTCGAGGCCGTTCCGCTCGATGATCGCGGCCTCGTAGTCGGCGCGCTGCTCAGCATTTTCCCGGCGTCCTCGTTCCAAAACATCTCGCCTTTCGTTCAGATTCTCGAGTTTGCGCTCATGGCTGAGCGCATCGAGAAGGTGAGCGTGGAGTCTAGCCTCGCGGCGGGCCTTCCGGTATTCCGTGTGGGAGTCGCCGATGCGCTTCAGCCTATCGAGCTGGTCGTGCATTTTTGCCAAGCGGTCTTGGGCGCGGCGGTGGGCATCGACACTGGCGCGGACGGCTTTCACATCCGGCAGCCCCGGCTCCAGAAGATACTCGCGGATGAATTTCTCGAACGACTCGACCGGCTGGAAGGCCATCGAGTTCGGTAGGGTTTTGTTCATCTGCGGACGGTCGAAGCCGAGGTGACCACGGGTGGCCATTTCCTCAAGGTACGAGCCTTGACGGTCGAACACGTCGCCGCCCAGATCGCGCTTCACGTGGACGCGGAACTCGTCCTCCGGCATAAAGGCGAGGGCGTCGGGGTCGAGATCACGGGTGAGGAAATTCTCCTTTTCGATGCGGTTCGGAATATTGAACCAGAGGGTCTTAGCTCTCGCGCTCGGCCCCTCGAACTCGATGCGCGCGCCCCATGTCTCGCGGCGGGGGCTTTCCTCCCCGTCCTCCTGCGGCCAAACGAATTCCAGCGCAGCCAAGGTGACTCCGGAGGGGCGGAGATAGCGCTCCTGACCATCGGCTCCCTGGGTATTGGTATCGCAGAGGCAGTAGCCGCGCAGCGAGCGCCCGCTGCCCGCGCCCGCGGCGGCTTTGTTAAAACGAGAGAGCGACTCGCCGAGCAAGACGAACTGGATGAGATCGAGCAACACGCTTTTCCCTGAGCCGTTCGCGCCGGTGATCAGCGAGAGGCCGGAGACATCGATGAAACGCCGGTAGCCATACCAATTGATGGCGATGATACGGCTGAGGTGGACTCTTGATGGCATTTCTTTAGTGGCTGGTGCCGAGTGATTTGACGGCAGGTTTGATTTCATAGGCCGTCTATGTCCGCTACGCTTCCATTGTGATCCGTGGAAGACTGGAGATCTGGGGATTCTTCGACGGGCGTGGAGGGTTCATAGAGGGCGGCTCGGGTGAGGCAGGATTCGAGGCTATCGAAGGGGATGACGCGAGGCAGGCTGGGGAGGATTTCGATGAGAGTTTCCCCGAGATTTCCAGCCCCTTCGGGCTTGTGGGTACGGATCAGGCGATGGCGTTTCAGGCGCGCAAGGAGGCTGTCGAGGTGGGTTTTCTCCGGCGGATCGATCTTGTCGAAGATATTACGGAAGCGTGTCCAGAGATCATCGACGGTGAGGACGACAGCCGAGCTGATCTCGTTGCTGCGATGATCGTCCCACGCACGCCACATGACGAGGAGGAGCAGGGTTTCGTCTTTGGAGAACTGGGAAAGCAGGTGGCAGGTTTCGGGGATGGGTCGCGCCTGGAGCAGGCAGAAATCATCATCCACGACCAACTCGAGACCGAGGGGAGCGAGATAGTCGGAGAGGTGCTTCTGATAATGGTCGCGGGCGAGCAGGAACAGGTCGCTGCCCGAGCCGCCGTCGCCAAGCAGGGTGCCGTGCCCGAGAAGCTCGGCGAGAATTTCACGGATTCCGGCGCGATCCTCCTCGGGAACGTCCGGCCAAAAGCTGGGCCATTGATTTGTCATAGATGCTGAAAAACTGAGACGGTAAAATTTTGGCTAGGTGCGGTTGATGGTGAAACGCTCGACGTGCCAGCCGGCGTGAGGATCGGAAGGGATCGTTTCGGGTTCGAGGCCGGCGATTTTCCCGGGGCCATCGACGAACCAGGAGACGCGCTTGCCATCGGCGGTGACGGCGCTGTCGTAGGCGGCGACGGCGAGGATGTCCAACATCTCATCGGTATCGGCGGCGGTGAACGTTTGCGTGGAAAGGGAGGTCGGGGACTCCGGCAGAAGCCGCGCGACGAGGCGGGCGGCGCGCTGCGGGGTGAGCGCGAGACGCTGGCGCTCGCGCAGCGCAGCCAAGGTTTCCTCCGAGCTTTCCGAGGTGCCGGATGCTTCGCCGCCGAAGCTCAGATCGGCGGGTGATTTGACGCGGCGGAGGCGGGCGAGGGATTCCAATCCGTAAAAAAATCTCACCTCGGGGACGAGCGGTTGGAAATCAGGATCTTCGCCACGAAGAGAGGCGAGACGGGTATCGGCGTGGCGGAGGTTAATCGCATCGCAGTAGGCTTTGACGATTTCCGGGCGGCGGCCGCGCAGCTCTGTCTGGTAGCGGTAGCGCTGCTGGGAAAGCTGATTGAAGGAGGCCATCCGGGCGTCGATCGCATCGGCCACAAGACGAATGGCAGCGAGGCGCTGCTCGAGAAGGCGCAGCGCCTTTTCCGCACGGTGGTAGGATTCGCTTTCGTCCCAGTGGTAATGGCTGGCTAGACCCTCGGCTAGGCGGGCTTTCACTAAAGGATCGTCGCGGCGGTCGGCGACCATGGAGCGCAACGCCTGGAGGCGGGGCAGCAGACCGCTTCTACGAAGAGCATCGTAGCAAACCATGTGCTGGCCGGCGCCGAACTCTGCATAGAGCAGGCGCAGGGTTTCCGCCGGGGAATCGGATAGGCGCTGGCGCTTGTCGAAAAGAGAGATGAGCTTTTCGACCCCGTGGAGCTGGATGACCGCGCTTTCGAGGCGCCCGTTCACATCCGTGACGGTGCCGCGCAGAGCATCCGCATCGTGCAGGCGGGCATCGAGGACGCCGGGGCGCTCGAGGGTTTCGCAGACGCCGCGAACCGTGTCGGCGAAGGTTTTCAGCTCCGCGATCTCGTCCTCCGCCAGCTCCCGGAGGAGCCGGAGCATGGGCCGAAGACCCGGGGAAATGAGCGTCCATCGCTCGTGCAGGCCGATTTGCTGATCTTCGAGCCAGGCGGCGTCGCAAAGCCGGTTGAAAAGCTGACCGGCGCGCTGGCGGGAGTCGCGGAGGGTGGCTCCCTCATCCTCATCTAGCAGCACATCCGGGTGGCTTTGCAGCACCTCGCGGATCAATGCGATGGCCTCGGAGTGCGGCAGCCGCCCCGCATCCCCGGCAATATCCGCAAGCCTGTCCGCGCAATCCACGTAGATCGCCACGGAAGGTCGGGTGAGGGGACGGAAAAAATCCCGGGAAACGGAGCCAAGGAGCTTTTCACTGAGGGAGGGGAGGATCATCTGAAGCGGGCAGCGATCATACAGCGCCAAGCGAGCCTGCGGCAACCTCAACCATTACAAACCCTCTATTCATGAAACAATCGCTCTTTCAACGCCCACTTCGACAACTTCGAGGTCACCGAGAGCCTGGTGGACCCGAGATCGAACCAAAATTTTGAGGTTTACGGTATCATCCGGACGTTTCCAAAGCGCCCGGAAACTTTCAGTCTCGGCTTTCCCTTGCTGAAAATCTCGCAATTCTTTTCAAGAATTTCCCAACTCATCCATGAACAACCCACTCGTTACCCAGGATCTCTCCACCGTCTCCACCAACATCAAGGCTCTCGTCGCAGGGCACCTGGAGGATACCGGCGGTTTGCTGCGCCTTTCCCCGACCTTGGGTCTCGCCCGAATGCACCTACGACACTCTCTCTGAGAAAGCGATTTCCTGGCAGTTGACCGAAATCAAACGACTAGCTCGCAACGGCAACCCCGGGTGTCTTGGAATGCGCATTCTGCGGGAAGTCGAAGGTCAAGACGAGCGGTTCAGTTCCTGTGTTCTCGATTTCGACACCGCCGCGATCAAGCGCGGCCTGAGTGATGAATCCAATCTCGGGATAGAGTTCGCCAAGCTTCATGTCTTGGTGATATCGCACTTCGAGTTTTCCAACCCGGCCGCTTCCGCCATTTGTGTGGAACAGCGCGGGGCTCTCTGGGCAGAACTTGGTCTTGCTACCGGGCTCGACGATGAGGCGGAGAATTGAGGCCTTCTGGTCGCCGAGGAAATCACCGTAAACAATCCACTTTGCATCCACTCCATCGTCTGCAAATTCTTCGGCGACGATCGCCGGACGCGAATTCTTCTTCACGAAGTCCGGATCCTGATTCGCTTCGAAGTCGAAGGTGTCCACCAGGAACTCCCAGTCTTCGTGTTTGTCATTCGGATAGTCCTCTTCCCGGCAGGCGAAAAAGGCATCGGCGGCTCCGATGCGGCCGTCAAGCGTTCGGTCTTCGGCAAGGAAATGCTCATCCATCGTAACGTGCAGCTCGTGCGTGCAAAGGTCGGTTGGCGAATGAAGCACGCCGTTCGGCATCACAAAACCGTTATCAATGTGCATCATGGTATGAGGGGACAGATGGCGAACCCCATTGTAGTCCCCTTCTCCCCAGCGCTTCATGCACTCGAGGAAATCATCCTTCGTGACAAACGGATACAGCCCCATGGCGGTGGTGTGGTAATGCGACGGATCCACTCCGGGGTTGTCGTAAGAATTGATGTCATACACTTCCCACTTAGCCCAATGAAGATGATGCGGAATCGGGTTTAGATTATCGAACTTCTTGGACACAATCGGCCAGGTGGCCTCACCCAATAATGATTCGGAAAAGGCCGTGACTTTCTCACCCATGACGGCCTTTGGATTGATCGCAATCAAATCTTGAAGTGAGATGACTTGGCCGTTCGGCGTGAGGACGTGTGCTTCTCCTTCACGGAATGGCGCCTTTCCCGTGCGGGTGTCGATGACACCTGTCACAATGGGGACGGTGCAGCACATCCAAACTTCATCGAGACCCGTTCCATTCATGTAGTCCGGGTAGTACGATTTTTCATCCAGGCGAAGGCGCTTTCCTGGCGAACAAAATGTCCGACCGGCATAGCGGTGCAGAAGCTGCAGCACCCCGTCGTTCTGATTGAGGCAGTCATCGAGAATCGAATCCGATCCTCCATCGATCACATCTAGTTGGGGGTATTCGTGTAGTTTTTCCGCGAGAATTAAAATCGAATCAGCCATGGAGTGTGGATTTTGAAGATTTAGAAAGAGAGAAGCAAGAGTGAATAGCCTCGACTCGCGCGGATTAGTTCAAGGACACCTCCGCGACCGAGCCGCTCGTCATGCTCCGCTACTTCGGCCCGGAAGCAAATCCGGATGCTCCGGCAATGGGTGCGTATAAGAAATAATCTTGGCGCCACAGGCTCTGGACTGCTGCGGTTCTCATCCCCAGCTTTCGGGGTTGGTGTGGCTGCAATTGCAGCACCCGGCAGCTACCAGTTGACTTGGTGATCGACGATTTCCGAAAGAGCTGGAAATAAGAATCCCAGCAGTCCAGAGCCGCCGGCGGTTCAGAGCCAAGCGGCTTTCAGCACCTCGGCCTTTTTCAACGCGTCCTCCCCCAAGAGCGTCGCGTGCCCCATTTTCCGCATGCCTTTGGCGCGGCGCTTCCCATAGAGATGGAGCACGGCACCCTTGGTTTGCAGGAGGGATGTCCAGTCGGGAGGTTCGGTCTCGCTCGACCAGAAATCGCCGAGCAGGTTCAGCATCACACAGGGCGAAATCAGCTCCGTGGAGCCGAGCGGCAGGCCGAGGACAACCCTGAGCTGTTGCTCGAACTGCGAGCAAGCACAGGCATCCAGCGTGTGGTGGCCGGAGTTGTGCGGGCGCGGAGCCATTTCGTTGACGACAAGCGAACCGTCGCGGTTCACGAAAAACTCCACCCCGAGTATGCCCTGGTAATCGAGCGCTTCGGCGACCGTTGCGGCGATGGCACGCGCCTCATCCGCGACCTCCTTACGGATCACCGCCGGGACGATCGATACATCCAGGATGTGCTCGCGGTGCCGGTTCTCGGCGGGATCGTAGCTGCGCAGTTCGCCATCCGATGACCGCACGACCATTACGGAAATCTCTTTCTCAAACGGCACCCAACCCTCGAGCACAGCGCGTTTTTTGCCAAATTGTTGCCACACATCGGAGGGGCTCTCCTCCCCTGAAATTCTCAGCTGCCCCTTGCCGTCGTAGCCGAAGGCGGCGGTCTTGAGCACACCGGGGCCGCCCAGCTCGGCCATCGCGGCGGTGAGATCATCCAGGGTATCGACCACCCAGAAAGGGGCGCAGGGAATGCCGTGGTCGCGGAGGAAGTTCTTTTCCCGTTCGCGGTTCTGGCAGATCCCGACAGCGTCCGGAGAGGGAAACAGGCCGATTTTTCCCGCAACCCCGCGCATGGTTTGCAGCGGAATATTCTCGAACTCCACGGTCGCGACGGTCGCTTTCCCACAGAAATCAAGAAGTGCCTGGGGGTCGTCGAACGGCTTGTCGATTACCTCGTCAGCCACTTCCACGGCCGGAGCCTCTAGCCCGCCGGTCCAGACCACCGAGCGCACCCCCATCCTCCTCGCTGCCAGCGCAAGCATGCGGCCGAGTTGGCCGCCGCCGATCACGCCGACAACCTGTTGCTGATCCAATGGAAAAAATACCGATGCTGACATGGGGAATATGGAGAAGGGTGTTTCCAACCCCTTCGCGGAGGATTGGGATAGGTTAAGCTAGGATTGAGGAAGGGGACTTGGGTTGTGCAAAGGGGTTGGAAACACCCTTCTCCTTATTTATCAGTCGAGTTCTGGCAAAACCGCCGCATTCACCTTCGCCGTCTGGTTTTTCCTGAATTCGGAAAGTTTCGCCGCCAGCGCCTCATCACCGACCGCCAGCATCGCCACCGCGAAAAGCCCGGCGTTCGTCGCACCGGCCTTGCCAATCGCGAAGGTCGCAGTCGGAATTCCGGCGGGCATCTGAACGATGGAGAGCAGCGAGTCCATTCCTTTAAGCGCCTTGGATTCCACCGGCACGCCAAGAACAGGTAGCTCTGTCATCGCCGCAACCATGCCCGGAAGGTGCGCCGCACCGCCCGCTCCCGCGATGATACACTTGAGACCGTTCGCCTTCGCGCCCTGCGCATATTCGACAAGCTTTTCCGGCGTCCTGTGGGCACTAACGACCTCTGCGTGATATTCCACGCCGAAGTCCCTCAGGATCCGCGCCGCGTGCTCCATCGTCGGCCAATCCGACGTGCTTCCCATAATAATTCCGACACTCATGAAGCGGGGAGATTGCCCCGCAGGCGCATGCGCGTCAATATCAGCGTTCCTGCTTTCAACACCACCCTGATTCCCTACGTTCGCGTCATGCAGTTCAAAATCACCATCCTTGCCTTGCTCCTGTTTGCCCAGCCCGCACTTGCTGAAAAACAATGGTTCAAGGGAAACACCCATACGCATACGCTTTGGAGCGACGGCGATGACTTTCCGGACATGATCACGGATTGGTACAAGGAAAGAGGCTACGATTTCCTCGTCCTCTCGGATCACAACATCCTCAGCCGCGGTGAGCGCTGGATGAAAGTGGCCGATATCAAAAAACGCGGGAAGGGCGTCGGAGAACCGGCGCTGGGGAAATATCTGACGCGTTTCGGTGCCGATTGGGTCGAGCTACGCGGAGAAGCTTGATGCGGACAGCCTCGTCCACGCCATCCAAGCGGGGGATTTCTACGCCTCCACGGGCGTCAGCCTGAAAAGCGTCAATTTCGATCCGAAAACCAACATCCTCGAAATCATTATCGTCGGCAGCGACGATAAGGCAGGCAAGGTCACCACCAAGATCCACGGCACGCTGCGCGGCGAGGAAAGCGATCCCACCAAGGTCGGCAAAGAGCTGGCGTCCTACGACACGCGTATCATCCGCCACCAACTCAGCGGCAAGGAGTGGTTTGTCCGCGCAACGGTCACCTCCGAACACGACCACCCCCGGCCATCATTTTCCGACCAAAAGCAGAAAGCTTGGACGCAGCCGGTAAAACCAACGGTGAAATAGACGCCAACTGAATTGTCGGCGGAGGTCACATCAGCGCCGCAAACTGCAAGGGCTCCAGGGTGAGCTTCTGGGTGGCGACGATGGATTTCCCGGCGACGATATCGGTGAATGTCTTGCGCATGCCGAGCTGGCGGAGGCGGGTCGCGGGGAGATCCTGGTGCTGCTCGGAGAAATTCGCCAGGCAGAGGATGCTCTGGCCACCGTAGCTGCGGAAATAGCCGAAGACGTGGTGGTTCCCCGTATCGACGAACTCCGTGTGGCACTCCTGGAAGGCATGGTTGTTCTTGCGGATCTGCGAAAATTTCAGGAAGCCGCTGAAGATGCGCGCCTCGACGGTTTCCGGATCTTTCCGGAGCTCCGCCTTGTCCCAGTCCAAGGCCGGGCGGTGCATCCAGCGATCGTCGCCGTCCTTTTCAGGGTCGCTGGGGTAGTCATAGTCGTTGGTCTGCCCGATCTCGTCGCCGAGGTAGATGAGCGGGATCCCGCCGATCGTGAAAATAATGCCGTGGAGAAGCAGGATGCGGCGGATCGCCATCTCAGTCTGTTGCTCATCCTGTTCGAAAAGCGCTTTCTCCAGACCGCACAGGGAGGCGGCGGTGCCGCAGATCCTCGCATCTCCCGTCTGCGGGTTGTGCTGAAACATTTTCCCGCGCGCAAAACTGTCGCCCTCTCCGGAAAAGAAGCGGTTCAGGAACCAACGATGATCCTGCGGGTTGACATTGATTTCCCAGAAATCCCTGTCCTCAAAGCCCCAGCCGATGTCGTCGTGGCAGCGGATGTAGTTCACCCACGAGCAGCCGTGCGGGAGCTGAAAGCGCTTGGGCAGGCAGTGAGAAAGGATCGTCGCATCGCGCGTGGCGATCGAATTCCACAGCTGAACCATGAGCGGCGGATTGTAAGAAAGGTGGCATTCCTCCTCGGAGACGTATTTCTTGATCTCGTCCGGCGCGACGATGGCCTCGGACTTGAAGACCAGCGCGGGAGCGGCGATCCGTGCCAACGAGTTGAACGCCTGAATGAGCAGATGGGCTTTCTCAAGGTTCTCGCAGGAGGTGCCTTTTTCCTTCCACAGGAACGGCACGGCATCCATCCGCACCATCTCAACCCCGGCGTTTGCGAGGAATAGCATCTCGCCCGCCATCGCGTTGAAGACATCCGGATTCGCGTAGTTGAGGTCCCATTGAAAATTGTTAAACGTGGTCCAGATCCACTGACCAATGCCGGTACGGTAGGTGAACGAGCCGGGGTGAGCGTCCGGGAAAATTGGCCGCAGTGTTTTCTCATACTGATCCGGCTCGGTGCGGTTCGGGTACATCCGGTAGTACTTTCGGAACTCCTCGTCACCCTTGATCGCCTTCTCCGCCCACTCGTGCTCATCGGAGGTGTGGTTGAAAACGAAATCCAACACCAGGCTCATCCCGTGCTGGCGCAGCTCCGATGAAAGCTCCCGGAGATCTTCCATCGTGCCGATGGCAGGATCCAGTTCACGGTAGCTGCTGATCGCATAGCCGCCGTCGTCATCACCGGCCGGGCTTTTGAAAATCGGCATCAGGTGGAGGTAGGTCACACCGAGCTCGTTGAGATATCCGATCTTGTCGCGCAGGCCGGCAAGATCGCCGGAAAAGAGATCCACATAGGCCATCGCGCCGACCACGCGGTTCGACTGGTACCAGTGCGGGTGCCCCTCCCGGATCGCATCCAGGCTTTTCAGATCCGCATCGCGATCCAGCCATGATTGGGCTGCCGTCTGCAGGATGCGCTCCACGTGAAAGAAGAAATCATAGCTCGGCCCGTAGATTCTCCACAGCAGGTCGAAGAGAACGGGGAAATGGTCGTCGAGCCTAGCTTCGAAAGCCTGCCATTCCGCAGTTTCGACCTCCTCCGAAAAGGCCTTGTGAAGCCTGGGCAGGAGACGGGCGAGCGTAAGTCGGCTTTCTCGGGCGGTGGGTGTGGCTTCGGAAGTGATCATGAAAATGCGAGCGCTGGGGGAATCGGCCGTTGTAGCCGCAACGCAGAGATTATGCCAACGATCGCCGGGAGGGCAAACCCTTAGGATTCACGCTGTCGTTCCCCCTCCTCCTTCAGCCGCCGCTCAAGATAGAACGGAGCGAAGGGCAGCAGCGAGCAGACGAAGGCGAAGGCGACTTTTTTCAGCGGCCATTTCCTATCCGCCCAGGCATGGAAAAGGGCGAGACAGAAAAGTAAGAAAAGGGCGCCGTGCACCATTCCCGGGGTTTGGATCGCTTCCTCATCGCCCAGGATGCGCTTGTGGTAAATGGCGAAATACAAGAGCACGAGGAAGGAAACACCTTCGGCGAAACTGGCGATACGGAGAAGCAGAAGCGACGACATGGCGGAGAGACTTCCGCACCCGGCGGAGAAATTCAAGCCCGCCCTGTATCCACAGCTATCCCCATGATGGCGGTTGACCGCAGGGCTGCCTTGCGGGCAAACTGCGCACGTGCCGGAGGACGATGACGAGAACCCGATTTCCGAGATCAGGCGTGCCATCGCGGCCAATGATGGCTCGGCTCTCCTCGCCGCGGCCGAGAACGTCCACTACGCGGATCTTGCGGATCTCTACGAGCACCTGGAGGACGATGAGCGCGATTTCCTTTTCAAGACGATCGGCCCGGAGCTTGCCACCGATGTCGTCGCGGAGTTGCCGGATTCACTGATTGAGGAATCGCTCAGCCATTTCAAGCCCGCCCAACTGCGGGTGCTGCTGGGAAACCTCTCCGACGATGACCGGGTCGACATTTTCCAGGTCGTCTCGGAGGAGGAACAGGTGCGCTTCTTTTCCCTGCTCGGCCCGCGCGACAGGGAACTCACCAAGAGCCTCCTGAAATACGACGAGGACTCGGCGGGCGGGCGGATGACCACACAGGTGGGCCGCATCACGGCCGACATGACGGTGAAACAGGCGCTCGCCGTCCTGCGCCGCGACCGTGAGGACACCGAAACACTCGCCCGAATTTTCGTCATCGATGAGCAGGGACGCCTCGCCGGCAAAGTCCGTTTGCGCGACCTCGCTTTCAACACCTGGGACACGCCGATCCGCGACATCCTGGATGATGCCGACGAGTTCACGCTCGCCACCGCGGATCAGGAGGATGCGGCACGAATGCTCTCCCGCTACGACCTTGTCGTGCTTCCGGTCGTGGATGAGTTCCACCACCTGCTCGGCGTCATCACTTACGATGACGCTCTCGAAATCCTCCAAGAAGAGTCCACCGAGGACATGGAGAAGCTGGGTGGTATCGGCGGTGAACAAACGGAACTCACCTATCTGAATACCTCGGCCGCCATCCACTACCGGAGGCGAGTGATCTGGCTCGTAGGCCTTGCCTTCGTCTCCATCCTTTCCGGCTACGTGATGTTCCGTTTCAGCGGGGTGCTGGAAAAGGCCTTCGTGCTTTCGCTGTTCCTTCCGATGGTGGTCGCTGCCGGAGGGAACGCAGGAGGACAGGCGGCGACCATGGTGATCCGGGCGCTCGCCCTCGGTGAGATCGGAACGGGCACCGCGCTCCGCATTGCCTGGAAGGAAGCAAGGGTCGGGATTTTCCTAGGAGTAACCCTGGGTATCTCAATCGCCGGATTCATTGCTGTGATCCTCCCCCAGTTCCATCCAGAGGCGCCCACCACTTTTTCTTTCCTCAAACTCTCCTTTGCCGTCGCCACCGCGATCACTCTCCAGGTTCTTTCCGCGACCACCCTCGGCGCACTGCTGCCGATCACTGCCCGCGCCATCAAGCTCGATCCGGCAGTCGTTTCCGCCCCCTCGCTGGCTTCCATCGTCGATGTCTCCGGAATGTTGATCTACTTCGGCACCGCCGCTGCCATCCTCGGCCTTTGAATCTCTCTTCATTGAAGTTTGAAGTTTAAGGTTAGAAGTTTTACGCTCTGCGTATGGACGCCCTGATCAAACACCTCGAGAACCAAGAGGAACTCAGCTCACGCGAAATCGAGGTCGCATCGAACCTGCTTCTGGACGGCACGGTTCCTGACGAGAAAAAGGGGAGACTCCTCCTCGCACTGGCAGAAAAAGGCGAAACCCCTGCGGAGATCGCCGGCTTCGTCGAAGCCTTCCTTGAACACGCGGTCGACCCAATGATATCAGCAATGGATCTTGAAGGACCCACCCTCGATGTCTGCGGTACCGGCGGCGACAAGCTGAACCTTTTCAATGTTTCCACCACCGCGATGTTCCTCGCCGCAGCCGCCGGAGCCGTCGTGGTGAAGCACGGCAACCGCGGCATCACCTCAAAAAGCGGAGGCGCGGATGTCCTGGAAGCGTTGGGAATCCGCATCGACCTGCCGCCGGAAGGCTTCCGCCACTGCCTGAAGACCGCGGGCGTAGGTTTCCTTTTCGCGCCGAACTACCACCCGGCCTTCAAAGCCGTGGCCGGGGTCAGGAAACAGCTCGCCGCAGACGGTCACCGCAGCATCTTCAACCTAATCGGCCCCCTGCTCAACCCCGCCCGTCCGGAATGCCAGCTGGTGGGCGTCGCCGACCGCTCGCTCTGCCCCGCCTTCGCGGAAATTCTCCAGCGGCTGGGACGAGAAAGCGCATGGGTGGTCAGCGGCGTGGCACCCGGAAACCGTAGCGTCGACGAGGTCTCGATCATGGGCGCCACCAGGATCTGTAAATCGGGAGCCTACCAGGATCTTGAGGACGAGGAGATCAATCCCGAGGATTTCGGCATGCGTAAGGCCAGGCTGGAAGACCTGCAGGGAGGGGACGCCAAGACCAACGCATCCATACTCGAAGCCATCCTTTCCGGAAAGGACACCGGCCCGAAATGCGATATCGTGCTATTGAATGCCGCCGCAGCCCTGACTTGCGCGGGTCTCGCCGACCACATCGGCGATGCCATCGAAACGGCTCGCGAGACGATCGTTTCCGGCGCCGCACTCGAACGACTCCGACTCCTGCAGGCGGCTTCCAACTGAGCCCAGAAGCGGGCCTATCCCGCATTCCGGGATATTCGCTGACCGCACGCCCGTTCTCTTTTTCTCACAAACATCTTGACGCTGCGGACGCATCCCTCTTCATTCCGCCCGCCTGCAATTTTTTGTGCGTGCCCATCTAATGGGTGAATTGTCTCCATATCTCTCGTTCCATAGCCTCTCAGCTCCCCATGTCTTCCAAACCGACCGCTAAAAAGACCGCCGCGATAAAACCGAAGAAAGCCGCCACCAAGGCGAGCCCGGCGAAGAAAGCTCCCGTGAAGAAAGCTCCCGTGAAGAAGGCTCCCGTGAAGAAGGCTCCCGTGAAGAAGGCAGCACCGAAAGCCAAGGCCGCAAAAGCCAAGCCTGCGCCGAAAAAGGCACCTGCAAAGAAGGCAGCAACGAAAGCCGAGACGGCCGCATCCAAGCCCGCTCCGAAGAAGGCCCCGGCGAAGCCCGCCAAGGCACCGGCGAAGCCCGCTCCGAAGAAGGCACCGGCGAAACCCGCCAAGGCACCCGCCGCAAAAAAGGAAAAAGCCACCAAAGCGACGGCCAAGGCTTCAACCTCAGCGAAAGCCAAACAGCCCGCAGAGGCAGCGAAAGGCAAACAGGTTGAGAAACGCCGCATCGACACCCCGGAGATCCAGGAAAAGATCCGCGAACTCATCAAACTCGCCAAGGAGCAGGAATACCTCACCTACGATGACATCAACGAGATCCTGCCCAACGACCTCGTCGATCCCGAGGACGTCGAGGCCATCATGGAGCGCCTCCGCAACATGGAGTTCGACATCATCGATGCCTCCGAGGTGGATCGCTTCAAGGACAAGAAAAAGGACGAGGGCGATGGCGAGGAGGAAGAGGTCAAGGCCGATCAAAAGCTCGACATCCTCGACGACCCCGTCCGGATGTATCTCAAGCAGATGGGCCAGGTGCCTCTCCTCACCCGCGAGCAGGAAGTCGAGATCTCCAAGCGCATCGAGGATGCCGAAATCGAGGTCTCCAAAAACCTCCACAAGTTCGGCTTCATCACGGACCTCTACCTTGAGCTCGCCGAAAAACTCAACAAGGGCAAGGAACGCTTCGACCGCGTGATCCTCGACAAAAAGATCGAGTCCCGCGAGCGCTACATGAAGGGCCTCCCCAAGCTCTGCGACCAGCTCAAGCAGCTCCATGAGGAAAACGATAACATTTTCCGCCAACTTTCCGCCAAGAACCCGCGCGGCAAGAAGAAGCTCATTGAGACCTTTGAGAAAAACCTCGGCACGATGCACCGCATCTACGTCCGCTTCTACTACAAGCAGAAGGTGGTCGAGGATTTCTGCGAGCAGGCGGATGACTACATCGAAAAGTTCTGGAAGTATTCCCGCCGCCTCCAGACCCATCCCGATTACAAGGAGTTCATCGGCAAGATGCGCGAGATCCAGCAACGTTGCTGGCTCAACGACGACACCTTCGAGCCAACCTACAAGGATCTCCGCCATTGGATGAAGGAAGCCCTCAAGGCCAAAACTGAGATGGTTGAGGCCAACCTACGGCTCGTCATTTCCATCGCCAAAAAATACACCAACCGCGGCCTGTCCTTCCTCGACCTCATCCAGGAAGGCAACATGGGCCTAATGAAAGCGGTCGAAAAATTCGAATACCGCCGCGGCTACAAATTCTCCACCTACGCCACGTGGTGGATCCGCCAAGCAATCACCCGCTCCATCGCCGACCAAGCACGCACGATCCGTATCCCGGTCCACATGATCGAGACGATCAACAAGCTGATGCGCGTCCAAAAGCAGCTCGTCCAAGAATACGGTCGCGAGCCCTCCCCGGAAGAAATCGCCGAGGAAATCCACCTTCCCGTCGAGCGTGTCCGTGCCGTCCTCAAGATGGCGCAGCAACCGATTTCCCTGCAGGCACCCGTCGGTGACTCGGATGATACCTCCTTCGGTGACTTCATCGAAGACAAGGCCGCCGACAACCCGATGGAAGAAGCCGGTTTCTCCATGCTCAAGGACAAGATCAAGGACGTCCTCGACACGCTCACCGAGCGCGAGCGCGAGGTTCTCGAACAACGCTTCGGCCTCAAGGACGGCTACAGCCGCACGCTCGAGGAAGTCGGCCGCCAGTTCCAGGTCACCCGCGAACGGATCCGCCAGATCGAAGCCAAAGCCCTCCGGAAAATGCGCCACCCGACGCGTATCCGGAAGCTGGAAGGCTTCATCGAGCTCCCGGGAGCTTAAATCTCAACTCTTAAAATTCAAATTCCAAGATATCGAAACTCGATCACTATATCGGTCTTTGGATCTTGATTGAGGGTTGGAATTTAAATTTTGAATTTCGAATTTTATGCAGCCCGAAGACTTCACAAAAATCGAATCCATCTTCGTCCGCCATCGCAACTGCCTGCTGGTGCGCGGCCAGTTCATCGGCATCTATACCGACTACTACCTACATCTCTCCGAACAGAAAATCCGTTACCCGACGGAGCTTGACCAGATGCTCAAGGACTCGCTCGCCGTCCTTGCCCTCCACCTAACCGCCCGCCCGTGGGCGGAAACGATCGCTTGGACGGCCAATCTCCGGGCGCCGCGCATCAACCTGTTTGTCACCGGCTCCTCGAACGAGGCCTATGTAACCGGGCGGGTTTTCACCGAGGACATCCGTGAGCCGGACCGGAATTTCTTCTACTCCCAGACCACGGTCGCAGACAACTCCGAGCCACGCACTTCCAGCTTGGAGGTCGATGGCCGTGATCCGACCGAATGGATCTCGCAGTTCTACTCCCAGTCGGAGCAGCGGCCTGCCCGCGCCTTCCGCCTGCCGGATGAGAATTTCGCGATCATCGCCGCCCAGCCCGATGCAGATCTCGAATGGCTGCACGCACTCGACGCGGAACAGGTCGCGAAAATCAGCGAAACCGAAGAGACCAAGCTCCTCGAGACCCGCCCCTTCCGCTTCCACTGCGGCTGCACGGTGGAGAAAATTCTCCCCATACTCGGCAGCTGGCGTGAAAAACCCGATGAACTTTTCGGCGAAGCCCAGTCAATCTCCGTCCAATGCCCGCGCTGCGCCGCCAGCTACCGGATCACCCGAGACATGATCTGATCCGGATGGACTCACGCGATTACGTTGTTCAAAAAAACTTGAACAAATCGCGCGAATCAAATAATCAAGGGTCGTGGATATCCCTTCCCCGGAACCTAAGACTGAAGCCATCGCGCTGAACCTACTGCAGCGGCAGGTCATCGAATATTTCGTGGACGGCGTCAGGGTTCTCGGCCTGCCCCCCTCTCTGGGGGAGATCTACGGCCTACTTTTCATCTCGCCCGCGCCCCTATCCCTGGACGATCTCGTCCGAATGCTCGGGATATCCAAAGGCTCCGCAAGCCAAGGCCTGCGCACCCTCAAAACCCTCGGCGCGGTTCGCGAAGCGGAGGGAAACGGAGACCGCCGCACCTATTACCAGCCGGCCGTCGATCTGAAACGGCTTGTCGGCGGGTTTATACGGGAGCAGGTCCGCCCTCACCTCGAAAGCGGAAAATCCAAGCTTCAGCGCCTTCAGGAAACCGCACTCCAGGACGTGGCACCCGGTGAGCGCGAATTCTACAACGAACGCATCGACCGGCTTGAATCATGGATGAAGCGCGGTGGCCAAGTCCTGCCCATGCTACAAAAAATCCTCGGACAATGACGGAAAACGAACTAAACACGCCCCGATGGTTCTGCGTCCGCGCCCAAACCAAACGCGAACACATCGCCGCCAAGCACCTGCGCGAACTGGAGGGCATCGAAGTCTTTTGCCCCCGCATCAAATACCGCAAGGCCACCCGACGAGGCAAAATCTGGTGGCTGGAGCCGCTTTTCCCCGGATACCTGCTCGCGAAATTCAACATCATGGAAATGGAGCGCGCCGTAACCTTCTGCCAAGGCGTGCGCGGCTTGGTGCGCTTCGGCTCGGAAACACCCGATGTCCCCGAGGAATTCGTCGCTTCACTCATCCAGCAGGTTCGGGAACAATGCTCAGACGATTCCGAGCTGATCACCGTCGCCCCCGCCATCTCCGTCGGCGATGAGGTGGAGGTCGCCCACGGCCCCTTCCAGGGAATGAAAGGCACCATTCGCAGCGTCGCTCCCGCCAACGAGCGCGTGAAAGTCCTGCTTGAATTTCTCGGCCAGGTGCAGCCCGTCGATCTCGACCTCTTCTCCCTCTTGCTGCCCGGCAAACCCATACCCCATTTCTGAATAGACCGAATCGATACCGACTTAGTTCATTTTTCATTGAACAAAACCGGAGACTGCCTCTCCATCAACCCGCTCCTCGCCTGCCGGAGAGGAAATAATTTCACCAAGACACCAAACCTAAGGTTTTTCCCCAGAAACGGGGAAATCGACCAAGGGCGGCAGCGTGCGTAGTGGTGACTTTCAGTCGCCACTAGTCTTAATTCAGTCGCCACTAGTCTTAATTCAGTCGCCACTAGTCTTAATTCAGTCGCCACCAGTCTTAATCTAGTAACGGAGCCTTGAAATTTCTAATCGTCGGCGCTGGCTTCTCAGGGATCGTAGCAGCCCACCGGCTCTCGAATGCCGGGCACAAATGCACGATCGTCGACCGCCGACCGCACCTCGCCGGAAACGCCCACGACTCCCACGACAAGGCAGGCGTCCTGACCCACAACTACGGGCCGCACTACTTCCGGACCAATTCCCAGCGCATCGTCGACTACCTGTCGCAGTTCACCGATTGGCATCCAGTCGATTACACAATCAAGTCCTTCACCGAAGGCAAACATTGGCCGTTTCCGATCAACCTCAATACCTTTGAGGAACTCATCGGAAAGCCTGCCACCGCTGCCGATTTCGAACGATACCTTTCAGAAAACCGCCACGACATCCCGGATCCAAAGAATTCCGAGGAAGTCATTCTCTCCCAGGTCGGTTCCCGCCTCTACGAACTGTTCTTCGAAGGCTACACTCTGAAACAATGGAAGCGACATCCGCGCGAACTTGATCCCTCCGTCTGCGGGCGCATCCCAATCCGCACCAACCGCGACGACCGCTACCTCTCCGAATCATTCCAAGCGCTCCCGAAAAACGGTTACACCGCACTCCTCGAAAACATTCTCGCCGATTCGCCGGGCACCACCCTCCACCTCAACACCGATTTCCAAGAGGCACGGGAGAAATTCCCCCACGACCACCTCATATTCACGGGAGCCATTGACGAATATTTCGGGCGCCGCTTCGGCCCGCTCCCTTACCGCTCGCTGCGCTTCGAGCACGAATCCTTCTCAGGCCGCGAACTCAGGGAGCGCGAGCCGATTTCCGGAAAACCCGGTTTCTGGCAGCCCGCAATGCAGGTGAACTATCCGGAAAAGGACGTCCCCTTCACCCGCATCGTTGAGCTGAAACACGCAACCGGGCAGCAGATCGCAGCCACGACCATCGTCCGCGAATTCCCCGACGACTGGGATCCATCCAAGGAGCCTTACTACCCAGTTCCCGCACCGGACGCTGCAGCCGCCTACAGGAAATACGCGACGCTGGCGGAAGCCGAAACGAATACGACGTTCATCGGCCGCCTCGCCACCTACCGCTATTACAACATGGATCAGGTCACTGGCATGGCTATCGCCGCCGCCGAGAACCTGATCAAGCGTTTCGCGTAGCGACGATCTCCAGTCGCCGTCTCCCTCACCTCATTTCCTCATGAACAAAATCTTTATCTCCGGCCATCGTGGCATGGTGGGCTCCGCGCTCATCCGCAAGGCCACTGCCCTCGGGCTGGAAACGCTCGTCGCCACCCGCAACGAACTTGACCTCACAAACCAAGCAGATGTCTTCGATTTCCTAAAAACGAACGCTCCGGATACAGTCATCATCGCGGCGGCAAAAGTCGGTGGCATCCATGCGAACTCCACCTACCCCGCCGATTTCATCTACGAGAACCTCACCATCGCGGCGAACCTCATCGAGGGCTCCCGCCGCGCCGGTATCCCCCGCGTCCTTTTTCTCGGTTCCTCCTGCATCTATCCGAAAATGGCGCCCCAGCCGATGCCGGAAGACTGCCTTCTGAGCTCACCGCTCGAAGTCACCAACGAGGCCTACGCCATTGCGAAAATCGCCGGCCTCAAGATGTGCCAGCACTACCGCGCCCAGCACGGACTCCTCTACCACTCCGCCATGCCGACCAACCTTTACGGCCCCGGCGATAACTACCACGCGGAAAACTCCCACGTGATCCCCGCCCTCATCCGCCGCTTCCACGAAGCGAAGGAAGCCAACGCACCTTCCGTCACGATCTGGGGAACCGGCACCCCTTGCCGCGAATTCCTCCACACCGACGATCTCGCCGCCGCCTGCTTCCATCTGCTTTCCCTGCCCAACCCGCCCGATTGGGTCAACGTCGGCACCGGCTCCGACCTGACCATTCTCGATCTCGCGAAACTCGTCGCAAAAACCGTCGGCTACTCCGGCGAGATCCTGACCGACCCATCAAAACCAGACGGAACACCGAAAAAGCTACTCGATATCTCCCTCATCCAATCCACTGGTTGGTCTCCCGAAATCCCCTTCGATACCGGTCTAATCGAAGCATACCGGGATTTTAAAACTTCCCTCGCAAGCGGCGACGCAAGGCTCTGAAGCGGAGCACTCATGGCCAAACGCTCGCGAACAAGCGAAGAGCTGAGAGCTGAGAGCTGAGAGCTGAGAGCGAAGAGCGAAGAAAAATTCCCCGCTCCCCACTCCCCGCTCCCCGCTCCCCGCTCCCCGCTCTCCGCTAAACCACATGGATAGCCCCTTTCGTTTTCAAAACCTCGAAATCTGGC
>Ga0206131_10001023_pt1 | contig 37248 bp, 27 predicted proteins | sample Helgoland_Spring_FD_148636 | JGI IMG/M metagenome (GOLD analysis project Ga0206131, IMG submission 148636) | Pelagic subsurface seawater microbial communities from Kabeltonne, Helgoland, North Sea - Helgoland_Spring_Bloom_20160517_1 | ecosystem: Environmental > Aquatic > Marine > Epipelagic ... | reverse complement strand
CGCTCCACTCAGTGCTCACCTGAGTTACAGGGCTCGGTATGTTTAAATGTTTTAGTATTTCCATCTTACTTTATCTCTGAAAAATGCGTTTTGATCAATGACCAAACTAAGTCTCCCTCGTACCCTTTATTCATTACAAACTGAGCTGCTTTGTAGTTTTTCTGATATCCTTTAATAGCTTTAAGACTATCTATTTTCTTCTGTAAGAGTCCGAGGAGCACTTCCTCATACTTATTTCCATCTATCTCTTCAAAGCCTTTTTTGATGCAGTAATCTGATATTTTTCTTCTTTTGAGCTCCATTCTAATTTTGTTTCTTCCCCACTTTTTATAAATGAACTTTCCTCTTACATATGCGATGGCAAATCGCTCTTCGTTTAAAAAATTATTCTGAATAAGTTCGTAAATAAGTAGTTCTACATCATCTGGCACTAGTCCGTATGAATAGAGCTTATCACGCACCTCCTGATGGCACCGCTCCTGATAGGCACAATACTTGGCTATTTTACTTTTAGCCTGATTTGGTGTGTATTTTACTTTGAAAAACTCTGCCACTCTTCGGCGGCTAAATTAGTGCACAATATCACTACTTTTGTAATCCACTTGTACTCCTTAGCAGAAATAGCCAAAATAGTAGATGGAACACTCCATGGTGATGGCACGCTTACTGTGACCACCATAAGTACCGACACACGTAAAATTTGGCAGCCAGACTCATGCTTATTTATAGCAATAAGCACTTCCAAAAACAATGGACACCACTACCTAGCACAAGTAGATAAACAAGGTGTAGCAGCGGCTATAGTATCCGAAGCTCCTACTCAAAACATCAACTATATCATAGTAGCAGATACCATGAAAGCACTGCATAAGCTGGCTACTTATCATCGTATGAGGTTCCCCATACCCACTATAGCAGTAACAGGAAGTAATGGAAAAACCATCGTAAAAGAATGGATAGCCTACCTGTGTGAGGATAGCTACAAGATATATAAAAGCCCAAAAAGTTATAATTCTCAGATAGGTGTGCCTCTTTCTGTATGGCAAATGGACAGCACCTATAATCTTGCGGTATTAGAAGCAGGCATTTCATTGCCTAACGAAATGGATAACTTGGCCGACATCATTAAGCCAACTATTGGAGTGTTTTCACATTTTGGTGATGCACACGCTTCCAATTTTAACGCCGACTCTGATCGACTAAATGAAAAATTAAAACTCTTTTCTAACTGCAATACCATCATTTGCCCGGACAATCAATCAGAAGTACTTTCGGCCATAAAAGCCCTAGGTAAAAAGACTGTAACTTGGGGAAGTAGCACGCAAAGCGATATTCATATAGTCAAAAATATGGCTGGAGACTATACACTAACCTACCAAAATGAAAGCCATAACATAACACTACCTCATACGGATAAAGCTTCCATAGAAAACGCATTTACTGCAATAGCTGCGGTTATAGTTCTTGATGTAAAAATGGGTGCAGTAATAGAGAAGGTAAAATCATTGCCCAAAGTAGATATTAGACTGCAGCAAGTGCAGGGGATTAATAACAACGAGCTTCTTTTAGACTACTATAATGCCGACTACCAGTCTATGGTGATAGCATTAGACTTTCTAAAACAACAAAATACTCGAAATCATTCGGCGGTTATTTTATCCGATATTTTGCAAAGCAACCTCCCCGATGAGCAACTCTATGCAGATATAAATTCCCTCTTGGAAGATGCTGATATAAAAGAAGTAATAGCCATAGGTAAACAAGTTTCTCAGTGCCAAGGTGCTTTTAGTTTGCCCGTCACTTTTTATAAAACTACAGAAGAATTTTTACTCAAATATCCTATTCATGAATTAAGAAATGCAACCATTTTGTTAAAGGGTGCTAGAGAATTTGAATTTGAAAAAATAGCAGAAAGGCTCCGTATTAAAACACATCAGACGAGGCTAGAGGTAAACCTTACCCGATTAAAACACAATATAGATGTAGTGAAAACTACTATAGGATCTACTACCAAAATGGTAGCCATGGTCAAAGCTTTAGGCTACGGAAGTGGCGGATATCAGGTAGCTAAACTGCTAGAAAACAACAATGTAGACTATCTAGGGGTAGCTTTTACCGACGAGGCAACCTCACTAAGAGAGGCTGGAATCACTATGCCCATAATGGTGCTAAATCCAGACTTTACTGACCTTACGCCATATACCGACAAGAACATAGAGCCTGTGATATACTCATTTGAAAGTTTGAATAGGGTGCACAGCTCTAATCTTAAAATTCACTTAGAATTTGACACAGGAATGCACAGACTCGGTTTTGATAAAGGGGATTTAGAACAACTTATAACACAACTACAAAAGGAAGGAGCTCCACAAGTAGCATCTGTTTTTAGCCATTTAGCCACTTCAGATGATACTAGTCTAGACAGTTTTAGCCAAAAACAAATCGCTGATTTTACAGAAATTAGTACTGCATTAGAAACAAAATTGAATGTGCCTATTCTAAAGCATTTAGCAAATACCGCGGGTATAGAGCGTTTTGAATATGCTCGATTTGATATGGTAAGACTCGGCTTAGGACTATACGGAATCTCTGCTACTGGCACCAAAAACAGTCTACAACCCGTAAGCACTTTTAAATCGTATGTTACTCAAATACGAAATGTACCTGCTGGCGATGGCATAGGGTATGGTCAAAATGATAAGGCAGACCAAGAACGAAAAATAGCGGTAGTAGCTTTAGGATATGCTGATGGCTATAACCGACAGTTTAGTCAAGGGAAAGGAGCTTTTTTGATCCGAAACAAGAAGGCTAAGGTAGTGGGTAATGTATGCATGGATATGACTATGTGTGATGTGACCAACATAGAATGCCAAGCAGGAGATGAGGTTATTATCTTTGGCGACAACCCAAAGGTAGAGGAGCTTGCCAAGCAAATAGGCACAATACCCTACGAAATATTAACCAACGTAAGTGAACGAGTAACTAGAGTTTTTTATCAAGAATGACCAAAGAAGAACTCATACAAGGCATAGCATCTGGCGACTCCAGAGCACTAAGCAAGGCAATTACCCTGGCAGAGAGTACGCGGCCAGAAAAAAGGAATTTGGCCCTAGAAGTGATATCTCATTTCGGACCACAAAACAATACTTATAGAATAGGAATAACAGGAACCCCGGGAGCTGGTAAAAGTACTTTTATAGAGGCTATAGGCACCCTATTGTTAGAAGACCCCGATAGAACTATAGCCGTGCTAAGTATAGACCCGAGCAGCGAGAAGACCCACGGAAGTATTTTAGGTGACAAAACCCGGATGAACAAGCTTAGTGCACACAGCAGAGCATACATTCGCCCTACTTCCAGCGGATCTCAACTAGGTGGGCTTGCCAAAAACACACGACTAGCTATGCTACTATGTGAGGCGGCTGGCTATAATACCATACTCATAGAAAGTGTAGGTGTAGGACAAGGAGAAACCGAAGTAGCCCAACTTACAGACCTATTTACCCTCGTGCTAAATCCAGGAGGAGGAGACGAACTGCAAGGTATAAAACGAGGAATCATGGAGATGGCAGACATCATAGTGATAAATAAAGCAGACGGCGATGCAGAAAGGCAAGCCAACCTAACAGCCAAAGAGTACAGTATGGCACTGCATCTGATGCCAGAAAACGAAAACAAATGGATTCCAAAGGTCATTACCTCATCTGCTCTACAAGACAAGGGAATAGACACCTTTTGGGAGAAAGCTTTCGATTTTGAAAAACGAATAACTTCTGGTGATTGGAAAGCAACTCGTCGCAAAGAGCAAATGCACTACTGGGCACGAAAAAGCGTACAGGATCTACTGCTAGCTAAACTGGATAACTATGAAGAGGCTATAATGAAAGGTCTAGCTACGGGCAAGCTGCCAGAAGAAATCGCCAAAGATTTGGTGAAATGTGTTTAGCTTATGCAACGTTTTGCATTCTGCTGGGTCTAATACTATAAGACACGAAATTTTTTTTATGAAAAAACTAATCTTACTTTCTCTCGCTCTCGGCTTATTACCTAGTGCAAATGCTGGGCATTCTTTAGGTTCTGAGATAACCTATAAACAAATTGATAGTTTAAAATATATAGTATCCATTACGAAATATAGAATATGTTCAGGGACACAAATGAGTAACTCACAAGACTTGCTTGTTTCCTGTTCTTCAGGATCTACAATCACAAAATCACTTACAAGAGTATCCATAGAGGAGCTAAAATTACACTGCTCTACTAATGGTTCAGAATGTACCCCATCTAACACTTCCATAACAGGTTCCGAGGGAGTAGAAAGACATTTATACAGCGACACTATTGATTTCGCGTCTACTACATTTAGCTCTCTTGCTACTTGCTCTAGCACTATTCGTTTTGCCATGAGTGAGTGCTGCAGACCAAGTTTTGTTAACACGGGAGGAGCAGCCACCCAGTATTACAATTTTGCTGAGCTCAATCTTGCCATAGGCAATAGCTCTGCAGACCTAACCTCTGACCCACATATATTCCAATGCTGCTCACAGCCTGTTTATTATAATGTGGGAGCTAGAGACACAATCGAGAGAGATAGCATATCTTACTCTTTGGCTTGTCCACAAACAGGTTCTGGTTCTATTTCATATTCCGGTTCTTATAGTTGCAGCCATCCGTTTCAGGCTTATTTCCCGGGCTCCCTTAGTCCACCATATAGCAACCCAAATGCAAGTCCCCCAATAGGTATATATCTAGATCCTGTAACTGGAGACCTTATATTTACACCTACTTCATGCAACGAGATAAGCTCTTGGGTGATAGAGGCTACAGAATGGCGAAAAGATACTGCTGGAACTCCTCAGATTGTCGGAAAAACAAGAAGAGATGTAGTCTCAATCACTAGCACGTGCCCAGATAACAATGTTCCGAATATAAACGGGCCATACACGTATACTGTTTGTGAAGGCGATCAGCTCTGTTTCAATATTACCACAAGTGACCAAGTATTTACTCCGCCTCCTCCAGCAAGTACACCTGCTCCAGATACTGTATTGCTCTCTTGGAACGAAGGTATTCCTGGTGCAAGTTTTACTATACAGGACACTGCCGCTAGACTAAAAACGGGCAGATTCTGTTGGACTCCTCCCTTAGGATCAAATAGCGATTTACCTTATACATTCACAGCTATGGTAGATGATGATCATTGCGATATTAACAGGAAATCTTATAGAGCCTTTAGTGTTAGAGTGAAAAGACGTGCCGAAGCAGCAGTCAATGTTACAAGTCTTAATTGTGGATGGTACGATCTCAATAGTCAGATAGATAGTAGTACCTTTTTAGGGTCGCCTTTTTATACCTGGGTAATTCTAGATAGCAATTCTGCATTTGTCTTTGATAAAAGTATCGCCTATTTTAAATCTTCTAGAAATGGTTTATCTAGTCAAAATGCAGACAGCTTAAAAATCCAAAGGGCAGGAACCTATATTGTAGAACATTCCATTAATAATTCCCCTCTTAACTGTTCGCAGAAATATAGAGACACTATCACAGTACCTGCACTCGCTACCACACTGATTGCTTTTACTAAAGACACTTCTGTATGCACGGGGAGCAACATTGTGCTCAATTCGAACACCACAAATGGAACTGGAACTCCTAACTACCAGTGGTTTGCAAACGACACTCTTCTGGCGGGAGAAACGACAACCACACTAAACATAAATAACTTTAACAGCAATATTCCAATACGTTATAAAATTAAACTATCAGACCCTAACGGCTGCACAAATACAGATGCTGTTGTTATAGGTCTAAATGCCCCATACCAAGACACTTTACCATCCAACTTGGAAACCTGTCTGGGAGACACTATTCACTTGTCTATTGATTCTAGTTTGCTAGGCGTGCTTTGGTCTAATGGCTCTACTTCTTTTGAACAGCACATTACGCAATCAGAACAACTAACGTTGACTTATACAGATACACTCGGTTGCACATATACAGACAGCTCTAGTATCATTATTCATCCATTACCACAACTAATGCTAGAAGATAGCACCTATTGTGGTACACAAGCGGCTATCTCTCCAGGGACATTTAGCTCTTACTTATGGAATACTGGAGATACTACGTCTTCTGTGATTGCCTCCGCCAATGGCACATACTCTGTAGCAGTACTAGATAGTAATCAGTGTGCCGGCCAAGATTCTGCTGCACTTATTTTTCTGAACAATATAGCCGTGGACCTAGGTCCTGACACTACCTCCTGTGGCCCGTATGTTTTACAACATAATGCAACTGGTACTTACGCTTGGAGCACCGGTGCTACTACCAGATCCATAGTCGCAACCCAATCGGGTACATACTCTCTTCTGGTAACGGGCAGCAATGGCTGTACGTCTCTGGATTCTGTAGATGTAATAATACGAGATTTACCCCTACAAACTTGGGGCGATACTTTGAGCTACTGCTCCGATACCTTGATAACTCTCTCCAGTGATCCGTTCTCCACTTATCTGTGGAATAACGGAACCCAAACACAATCTATACAAGCGGCTAACGGCCCTTATTCCGTCACTTTTACAGACAGTATAGGTTGCTCAAACAAGGATACCGTTTATGTAAAACTAAATAGCATCCCTGAATTCTCTTTGGGAGAAGACACCACACTGTGTGACGATAAGCTGGAACTCTCTGGCATAGTAGGCAAAAGCTACCTGTGGAGCACAGGAAGCATTAACATTATAGAAACTGCACAAACTTCTGGTACATACTGGCTGCGGGTTACGGATTACAATGATTGTAGTTTTATAGACTCTATAGAATTAGAGTTAAATAGAAATAGCAACACCCCAATACTTACTAAATCTGGCTCTATGATAACAAGTAACCAGAGTGGGACACATAAGTGGTTTAAGAATAGTACTGTAATACGCGGGCAATCGCAAAACACATTAACAATTTCCGGGTCAGGCGATTACACGGCTTTGTTTGTTGATATAGATGACTGCGAGTCCGACACTTCTAATACGATAACTAGAACTGCAGGAATAACCAAGCTAAAAAGCTCACCGCTGAAAATATATCCTAACCCTACCAACGGACAGGTGACTATAGACGCAGCTGGTCTTGGCAACATACAAAGTATAAAACTATTTGATGCTCAAGGTAAGCTAGTAGAAAATACTCAAGCTATAAATGGCTCACTAATAGAGCTCGTTTGGACTGTCAAAAGTGGCGTACTTTGGGTAGAGGTAGAAACAGAATCCGCCACCTACAGGGAGCAGATTATTACCATAAAATAGGTTACTCTCAACATGGCAATAATTTGCTATTCTAATTATACTTTTGCATCACTTTAAAAAAATGAAAAAATGATTATTGGCGTACCCACAGAAATCAAAAACAACGAAAGCCGTATAGCTCTTACCCCTGGCGGCACACTAGAACTTACTAAACGAGGTCATACTGTATACGTACAGAAAGATGGCGGTTTGGGTAGTGGTTTTAATAACACCATGTACATAAATGCAGGTGCTCAAATGTTAGACACTATAGAAGAAGTGTACGCTATCGCCGAGATGATAATTAAGGTGAAAGAGCCGATAGAGCAGGAGTATAAACTTATCAAAAAAGACCAGTTAGTATTCACATACTTCCACTTTGCTAGTCACAGGCCTCTTACTGATGCTATGATAGAGAGTGGTGCAATTTGTCTAGCTTATGAAACTGTAGAGGCTGCAGACAAAAGTTTGCCACTGCTCATACCTATGAGTGAGGTAGCAGGTAGAATGGCTGTACAGCAAGGTGCTAAATACCTTGAGAAACCAATTAAAGGAAAAGGAGTATTGCTAGGTGGCGTACCGGGTGTGCCTCCAGGAAAAGTACTTATAATAGGCGGTGGCGTAGTAGGTACTCAAGCTGCTAAAATGGCTGCTGGACTAGGTGCTCAAGTAACTATACTAGACTTAAGCTTAACGAGACTTAGATACCTAAATGATGTAATGCCAGCTAACGTAGTCACTCGTTTCAGTAATGAGATGAATATACGTGATCTAATACCACATATGGACCTAATAATAGGGGCCGTTTTGATACCGGGTGCTAAAGCTCCAAACCTTATCACTAGAGATATGCTTAAACTTATGTCTCCAGGTACAGTAGTAGTAGACGTAGCAGTAGACCAAGGTGGGTGTATAGAAACCTGTAAGCCTACTACGCACGAGGATCCGACATACATAATAGACGATATAGTGCACTACTGTGTAGCAAACATGCCTGGTGCTGTACCATACACATCTACAGTAGCTCTTACTAATGCTACATTGCCTTATATTATTCATCTAGCCAATAAAGGATGGAGACAAGCTTGCAGAGAAAGTAGAGAACTACGCTTTGGACTAAATATCGTAGGTGGAAAAGTGTGTTACAAAGGAGTCTCAGATGCTTTTGATCTTGAGTTTACTTCTGAAGACGATATTTTAGCAGAAGACTAATTCTATAAAACAATTTATAAAAAACCATTCCGTACTGCGGAATGGTTTTTTGTATGTTCTCAATTAATAGACCTTTGTCTATCCAAATGAAGCTTTTTCACAAAACATATCTAAACCCTAACTCTACTGAGCACCTATTTATACTTCACGGCCTCTTTGGAATGTTAGACAATTGGCATAATATGGCCAAAAAGCTCTCTGCTCACTTCAATGTGATAACTGTAGACCAGCGTAACCACGGCAAAAGTCCACATAGTGACGAGATGTCTTTTGAGCTCATGGCAGAAGACTTAGCAGAACTAATAGCCGATCTGGGAATAGAAAAAGCCCATGTTCTGGGTCACTCAATGGGTGGCAAAACGGCAATGAAATTTGCGGATATACACCCAGACAAACTAGAGAAACTAATAATAGTAGATATAGCTCCAAAGAAATACCAGCCCGGCCATACAGCTTATTTCGATGCATTCAACACGATAAACTTCTCACTTTTCGAAACACGAAAAGAGGCAGATACTGCCCTTGCAGAGATTGAGAGTAACATAGGCGTTCGCCAGTTTCTTCTCAAAAACTTAGATAAGGCAGATGTTGGATACCAGCTCAAGTTTAATCTGAAACCTATAGAAGCATTCTATCCTAAAATGATAGACGCCATGGGGTTACAGTGGATTATAAGTGTACCTACCTTATTCATCTATGGTGAAAAATCAGGATACATAACAGAAAATGATATGCTGACCATTGAAGAAACCTTCACCGAGTCCCGTTTTGTTATGATTCCAGACGCTGGACATTGGGTACACGCTGAGCAGCCTAATGCTTTTTATAATGTGGTATTAGACTTTTTAGCATAAGGTCGACACCATTTTATTTATACTTGCTGTTTAAATTTTACTTTGAAACACCTTTTAGCCATACTGTTCACCTTCGTTCTTAGCACTGCCGCATGGTCACAAACCACCATATCTGGCAGGGTAACAGATGCCACCACTGGAGATCCTCTGCCCTATGTTGCTCTCCGTGGTGTTAATATTAGACTCGGTGCAGTCACAGATTTTGATGGATACTATACCATCACCACTTCTGAACCTATAGATAGTCTTATGGCTACATACATGGGCTACACTAATGTGAAAAAAGCCGTGGTTCTAAACCAGAAACAACTTATCGATTTTTCCCTAGAAGAAACCGCTAGTACCTTACAAGAATTCGTGGTGCGACCAGGCGGTATAAATCCTGCAGTAATTATCATGAAACGTGCTAAAAAGCGGAAAAAAGAGTACAGCCCAGAAAAAATAGAATACTATGAGTATGACGGATATAATAAAGTACAGCTTGCAATAGATAACGTTTCTGATAAGTTCAAAAAAAGAAAGATATTTAGTGCTATGGAGCCGCTTTTCGACACCATTAGCAGCTTTAGTGATAGCTCTGCTAAAAAAGTGCTTCCTGTTTTCGTATCTGAATCGTTAACAGAATATTACTATAGAAAATTCCCAAGACGAACCCGCGAAATTATAAAGGCAACTAAGCTGCAAGGAGTGGGTGTAGGAGAGGAAAGTTATGTTTCTCAGATATTAGGTTCCACTTTTCAGCAGTATAATTTTTATGAAAATAACCTATACATCTTAGACAAAGATTTCATTTCGCCGCTTAGCTCACAGGCAAATTCATACTACTATTTTACGCTTAGAGATAGCCTAATAATAGACGGCAACTCATGCTACCAGATTCAGGTAGACCCTAAAAATCCTAAAGATCTAGTCTTTAGGGGTATGATCTGGATAGAGACTAATTCATATGCTCTAAAGAGGCTAAGCCTAGAAATAACGGATGAGGCCAATCTGAATTTTGTAGAAAAGTTAAAGATTCAGCAAGAGTTCGAGGAAGTAGAGCCTACGTATTGGCTGCCAAGCAAAACGCGAGTGCTTATAGATATAGCAGAGCTCACTAATAATACGGTAGGGATAATAGGTCTGTACTATAACTCTGCTAAGAATATTAAAGTAAACAAAGTACATGAACTTGATTTTTATGAAGATAAAATTACCATAAAAGAAAATTCCTTTTCACGATCTGAAGAGTTTTGGGACTCATCTAGACACGAGAAAATTACGGATGAAGACAAACGAATCTACCAAATGGTGGACTCTTTGAAAAATCAACCTCTTATAAAATCATACATAGACATAGTAGAAATATTAGTAGAAGGACACATACCAAAAGGTAAAATAGACATAGGGCCGTATTATTACCTGCTTGGTTATAATAGGTTGGAAGGCGTGAGAACTCGATTAGGATTTAGGACCACTCCAGAGTTTCATAAAGATCTTCAGCTTAGAGCATATGGAGCTTATGGTTTTAAGGATCAAAAATTTAAATACGGGATATTTGGCAACTACGTTTTCAGTAGAACCAAGTGGGCCAAAGCGGGTATTTCTATAAAAAAGGATGTAGAGCTTATAGGTTTAACTGACGAAGATGCCGGAACTTCTGCATTGTATGATGCTTTTGCACTGATAGGTACAGACCAAATAAATAGAGCTTTCACTAAGCAAATATGGTTTGAGAAAGAACTGATAAAAGGATATACTCAAAAAATTAATCTCATGCACAAGAGCTATATGTTTGAGAAAGTAGGCGATTTTAATCTCGGATACTATAGCCAAGCAGGCGACCCTACATCTATACGCTCTAGCTATGATATAACTAGTATAAATCTAAGAGGAAGACTATCTCACAAAGAGCAATTCATATATCGTAGAACGAGTAGATACAGTCTAGGAAATCTAAAAGCTCCTGTGCTTTCGCTAGATTATACATACAGTTTTAGAGATGTATTAGGCGGAGATTTTAATTTTAATAGAGTAGGTGCAGAGTTATGGCAGTTTAATAGTTTAGGAAACTTAGGTACTTTTCAATATACACTAAAAGCATATAAGAACTTCGGCAGAGCACCATATCCTTCTCTTTTTATTATGAGGGGTAACCAGTCTTTTTTTAGTAGTAACATCTCCTATAATCTGATGGATTTTTTCGAGTTTGCAGCAGATCAATATGTTTCAGCAGACTATGAGCACCAGTTCAATGGATTGATAATGAATAGAGTCTCTTTGCTCAAAAAATTGAAGTGGAGAAGCTTTGTAAATACCAAGGCCGTCTATGGTACTATAAGTCTGAGAAACAGAAATCTTATGCCTCTAACTGTTGCTGGATATACAAATCCGAGCTTTTTTGTAAATGGAAAACCTTATGTAGAAATGGGTTATGGTATAGAAAACATATTTAGATTTGTGCGAGTAGACTTTATACACAGGCTCACCTATTTAGACGCTAGTCATCCTAACGCTAAACCATTTGGAGTGAAATTTAATGCTGTGTTGAGGTTTTAGAGAGAGAAAAACGAAGCCTATTTACTGCTTAGTTTTGGTGCAAAAGAACCCACTTGGTAACTCCTTCGCTACATACTATTTTAGAAAACAATATGGACTGGTCTCTTGATATTGTTCATTTATGTGTTTTTTAACTATTTTAAAAACACGGCTAAATCCTCACCTATAAGTAGTTCGTAGGATTACTAAAGTAGACGATTATCTTTTGCTTTCAAAAAAAGTCGTCATGAGCTTGGAACACTCGGCCTCCATAACGCCTTGTTTTAGTTTTAGTTTGCCTTGACTACTAACGAAATTTGTAAAACCATGCTTTGGTTCTAGACATCCGACGTACACCATCTTTATCCGGGCATTTTTAATAGCCCCATAGCACATTACACAGGGTTCTACCGTCACATAAAGTTCGCACTCATTCAGAAACTTAGAGTTTAAATATGAGCTAGCAGCAGTTATGGCAAGCATCTCTGCGTGAGCAGTTGGATCATTTAACTTCTCTACCTGATTATACCCTTTGCCTATTATCTGATTGTTAGCCACTACGATAGCACCTATAGGCACCTCATCTTCCGCATAAGCCATTTCAGCTTGCCTTAAAGCTTGTTTCATGAAGTGTTCGACTCCTAGTTCCATATCATTCTATTTCCTGCATTATAGCCTCATAAAACATCTCTCCCACATACTTTGCTCCTTTAAAACTAAAATGTGTGTAGTCTTTTTGTGCCAACCCCTTATTTACCCAAGCCACCATAGAGTTTTTGCCTCCCATAGCTTCATACAGATCCCAAAAACAGCTGCCAGTTTCGAAAGCGGCTTCCTTCATAGCGTCTCGGATAAGTGGTACGTTAGTATACGATACCTTCTGCCCTCCATTATTCTTACTCATATCGCTGGGCCCAATCACAATTATACTTACTCCAGGATATGCTGCTTTTATGCTGTTAAGTTGGCGTACTAAAATTTTTTTATAGTAGCCATAGTCCGATCTTACATTTGGTACGACATTAATGCCATATTGCAGTACTACGCATCTCACGTTCAGCTCTTTTAATTGACTGGAGTAATGCCCTTTGTTCATTTTATCAAATCCTAGTGCAGAGCTGCCGCGCATGGCAAAATTGTCTACAGCAACACCTTTAGCTCCATCTAGAGCTACCCCATATACCGTAGGAAACTTACCTTTAGTAAATGAGATTTTTATGCTTTTCTGAGGCGAAATACTCCAAGTATACTTGCCGATGCTATATGCCGGATTTAAGACATAATCATTCACATAATTGTCTGCTCTTAAATTTACTTGAAACGGTTGGTCCGAACGATAAAGTAAAGTTGCTTTAGAATAGTGCCTTGCTAGCTTGTATCCTGAATAGCCGTTTTTTATTTTAATATATGCAGTAGCTTGTTTTTTATTAGTAAAATTCGCTTTGCTATTTTCCTCACTAACGGAGTCTTGCACCCAAGAATTAAATGTGTTATACGCCCCGCTTATTTGAAAACTTGAACACCCTATTCCATACATCCCATCTTCAGCTGCTGCACCGCGTACGTAAATAGCCTTTTTCTTAAAGTTTTTACTTTCTGAAACGAATACCGCCCTTCTTGAGCTGGCTGCAGGTTCCTTAGGGAGCACTATGCCAGGACCCTCCCCTCCAAAACGAAGCTGCATTCTGTTTCTCACATAGTCAGTAATTCTATCTCCTTCTAGTTGCGAATCTCCGTAATGTAAGATTCTAACTGTTTTGCTTTTGCTCTCATATTTCAGAGCGTGTATTAGGGTCTTTAGTGCATTCGGGTTTTGAGGTGGGAGCTGAATGTTTCTATAAAAAGGGACGTTATTCGTATCAGATTTTTGTGCAGAATCTGTTTTGCCTTTAGTCACAAGGGCTCTTTGTGCAGAATCCCCTTCTGGGCGTTCTGATAGTGAAATACCCAGAAGGACTTTTTCTATATCAATCTCTGCAGAAGGCTGGCTTTGAGCCCCTTTTAGTTCTTCAAGGGTTATAAATTTCAGCTTAGTATTGTCACTTATAGCAATGCCATCCGTTGAAAAAAAACACACAATTATGCCCAGCAATACATTCACCGCAAGAATAGCAAATAGAAGAGTTACAGGCTTAAAACTCCTGCTTTCAAGATATTTGTTTCTATCCAGTTTCACTGGCCCAATTTAATCTTTTCTTTGAATAGCTTTTCGTTCTTCACTATTCATTCTATCTATCTTTTGATAGTATGCCTTTTGAGCGGATTCTACCTTGATAACAAGCTTTTGATTTAGGTCTATTCTGTCTCCCCCTAGGTTGTTCCATCTTATTATTTGAACTACTTCGCAGTCATATAAATCTGCGATTATGGATAACATGTCACCCTTTCGCACGGCATATATCACGTCTACAGTCTCACCCGTTTCTTTCGTTTTTTCTGCCGAACTATTCACAGCCGGAGTTACTGGCTTCTCTCCAAAAACCACATTTCCTATTGCCTTACCCTCGGTATTCGTATACGTAGGTAGCTGAGCATAGTTATATACATCAGAGCCTAGACTGTTAAACTTTACTAATCTGCTACTTGGAATCGTCAGATAAACCTTTTGATCCGTTTGAGGAATTATTTTCTTTTTGTGAATTGGGTTTAGTTCTTGCAACAGATCATAATTCATCTCTAGTTTACTTGCGAGTTGGTATAGCGTTGTGTATTGCGTTATTATCACCTGCTCTTTTTTGATTTGACGAGGAGCTACTTTATATCCTATTTTTTTATAGTAATGGCCCAGGTATATTGCCCCTACCATCTTGGGATATACTTCTCTTAGTTCTTGATCTAAATATTTACTGACCGGCCAATAGTCATCCGAAGTGTCTGTAGATAAAATTCTCGCTTTTTGCCAAGCTACATCAGATGATGCATATATGGTTATCGCTTTTCTCCAGTCACTTGTTTTGGCAAAAATCTCAGTGATTTCTTTGCAAAAAACCTCTGCAGATTTAAGGACATCTCGTCTCTCGTCTACGTAGTTAGTTAAGGTTAATCCGTGTTTTTTGGCCACGGAGTAGGACATGTCAAAAAAGCCCTCTCTGCCATCGCTATGCGAGTTTAAATAATCGCAATCGGATATAGATATGCTAGCAAAGCGTAACTCCACAGGCACGTTGTTCTCTTTAAAGACTTCTATCAAGTCTTTATCGTATGTAATGTAGGTAGCCAGTACCTGTTGGTTTTTGGCAGATTCCGTGCTATACAAGAAAATCGCAGAGCGTACATCTTCATTAAAATCGAGAGGCACTTGTGTATTTAAACTATCTAAGTTTGCCCTTAGAGTAGCGTCAGATAGCTGTGCAGTACACTGTAAGCATATTCCTATTGCTATTAAAATAAATTTAATCTTCATAGTATTTAGCTACTATCTCACCTATGTTAAATAAGTCATTCTCTGCAAAAGCTCTGCTCATAAAGTGCATACCTATTGATAGGCCATTCTCTTCCTCTGTTGGTACAGATATGGCCGGTAAGCCTGCTAATGGAGCTTGTACGGTGAATATATCTGCTAGATACATTGCTATCGGATCCTTGCTATGCTCCCCTCCTATTTCAAAGGCGACCGTTGGTGTAGTAGGGCATAAAAAAAGGTCATACTCTTCTAATATTTTATTGCTTTCTCTCTGGATTATTCTCCTTACTTTTTGAGCTTTGGAATAGAATGCATCATACGAATCTGCACTTAGCACAAAGGTTCCTGTCATTATCCGTCTTTTCACTTCAGGCCCAAAGCCTTCGCTTCTAGATTTTTTAAAAGTCGATTCTATGTCATTAGCTTGGCTGCTTCTGTGGCCGTATAGCATGCCGCTGTATCTGGAAAGGTTAGAAGAAGCCTCTGCGGTGGTAAGTACGTAATAACACGGCACCATATAATCTAAGTATGGAAAAGATTTCTCTTCTACCGTATGGCCGTCTAGCTTTAACTTTTGTATCAAGTTGACATAAGCAGTTCTTACGCTATCAGATACGCCATTACTTTCTAAAGCTTCTTTAGAGTACGCTATTCTGTATTTCTTGGTTAGTAAAGCCTTATAAGACTTTACTTCTGTAGAAGAAGATGTAGCGTCTGCCTCATCTTTGCCCGCCATTATTTCGGTAAGCAGTGCAGAGTCTTCTATGCTAGAGGTAATAGGTCCTATTTGATCAAAACTAGAAGCATAAGCGAGTAATCCATATCTTGATATACGGCCATAAGTAGGTTTTATACCTATAGTGCCTGTGAAAGATGCGGGTTGCCTAATAGAGCCTCCAGTATCTGAGCCAAGTGCTGCCAAACAAAGATCTGCTTGTACTGCTACTGCACTTCCTCCAGAGCTGCCACCGGGAACTCTGCTATAGTCTGCAGCATTGTGCACTGCACCATAAGCTGAGTTCTCATTACTTGCTCCCATAGCAAATTCGTCACAATTACATCTAGCAATTACAATAGCGTCTTCATTTAAAAGACGTTGCAATGCTGTTGCAGTATATACTGCTTCGTAGTTGCCTATTGTTTTAGAAGAGGATGAGGATATATGCCCTTGATAGCAAATATTGTCTTTAATCGCTAGAAACATTCCAGCTAATCTGCCTGCTGTTCCTGCCTTTATTTTGGCATCCATAGCCGCTGCGTTCTCTAGGGTTTCTTCTTCAAAAACCTCTAAAACCGCATTGAGCCCGGCGTGCTTTTTGTTTTGAGCGATGTAGTAACCAGCTAACTCTACACAAGAAGTTTTGTCTTTAGCTAGGTCTTCTTGGATGTGAGAGAGTGATGTGTATTTTTTTGAAATCATTCAGCCTTTTTATCCTCTACTTTTTCGGATTTTGGCTTTTCATTCATTCCGTCTCTTAGTTGGTCTGTTACATCGTTTTTAGCTTTGTTAAACTCTTTTATTCCAGAGCCTACTCCTTTCATTAATTCAGGAATTTTTCTACCACCAAAAAGAATGAGTATAGCTAATATGATAAATATCCATTCAGAACCTCCCATGTTTAAAAATAACAGCATAATTTTTCTATTAAAATATCTATTGCAAACGTACTACATTTCTTTGGATATTGTGAAATGACATAGAATCATTAAATTCGTTGCACAATCAATAAACTATGGCAGTACGACGACCTTTCAACCTCCAAAAGTGGATAGACGAACACAGAGATGAGCTAAAACCACCTGTTGGAAATAGAAACCTGTACAAAGATGCGGGAGACTATATAGTAATGATAGTGGCTGGGCCAAATGCTCGAAAAGACTACCACTATAATGAAACCGAAGAGCTCTTTTACCAGCTCGAGGGCGATATAACCGTAAGAATACAAGAGGATGGCAAAGCGATAGACATTCCCATAAAAGAAGGTGAAATGTTTCTGCTGCCAGGCATGGTGCCTCACTCTCCTATCAGAAGCGAGAAAAGCATAGGCTTGGTAATAGAGTGCAAAAGAAGCAAGCAACATCAAGATGGATTGATGTGGTTTTGTGATAACTGCAACCACAAACTACACGAGGTGAAGTTTCCTCTTACGGACGTAGAAAAAGACTTTCAGCCTCGTTTTAAGGAATACTATGCTAGCAAAGAGCTACGTACCTGTGATAAATGCAGGACTATGATGGAGACCGACCCTAGGTTTGTGTAAAGGCTTCTATGGTTTTGTATGGTGGTTTCATTTTTAGCAGAGGTAGCTGCCATCAGAGCCACAATTAGCGAAAGGCGAGAACATAAGAAAAACTTGCAGCGTTGGGAAAAAGAATGAGATGGATAAGAAAGTCAATAAACATCACCTATTTTGTATTGTTCTCTTTATTGTAATCGCTGCCTATTGTAAGTTCCTTGTTCCTCATACCGTCAAAATAACAGAAAACCGTATCTTCGTTTTAAACCGTATATAACAAATACAATTGGAAGTCATTACTAAACTAGTCACATTTATAGAGAATCCCGAAATACCTGAGAGTGAAAGAGAAAAAGCTATCTCTGAGCTTAATTTAATGGGAAAGCCATCCGCTGAAATAGAAGAAGTTGCCTACCGCCATTGGCGGGCGTATTTTGCTAATAATGTAGAAAGTATTCTCAAAGAAAAAATAGTTATAGTAAGTCATCTGCTGCCTGACGAAGCGGTAAATCAATGTTTTGAAGATTCATTTATAGAATACCGAGAGAAGTTAAAGCAGATGGGCATAGATGACATTCAAAAGTTTGGTTTTACTGGCTTTTAGATCTAAAAAGAGATGACAGCACTTATCACAGGAGCATCAGCAGGAATAGGAGCAGAACTTGCTAGAGAATTTGCCAAAGAAAAAATAAATCTCATACTCGTAGCACGCAGAGAGCCGTCTTTGAAAACTTTAGCGGCAGAACTATCTGCAGAATACAACATTAACGTAAGTGTAATTGCCCTAGACTTATCTCAGCCTAGCAGCGCTACAGAGCTTTACAAAAAAGTGCAGTCGCTTAGACTTACGGTAAATTACTTAGTGAACAACGCTGGGTTTGGTGACTTAGGAGAATTTGCAGATTCCGAGATACAGAAGCAAGAGGATATGATAAACCTCAACATTCTCACACTTACTAAACTGACACGTCTATACGCTGCTGAGATGAAAACACGTACAACCGGGACTATCCTCAATGTGGCGTCAGATGCCGCCTTTAGACCGGGCCCTATGATGAGCGTATACTTTGCTACTAAGCATTTTGTATTGGCATTTAGCGAGGCAATAGCTGAAGAGCTAAGACCTTATAATGTGCACGTTTCTGCTCTATGTCCTGGAGCTACCCAAAGTGAATTTGGGGAGGTGGCAGGTTTCGGACCCCCGCAAGAAAAAAGCCCTTTCCCTAAGAGTAAAGAAGTAGCGGAGTTTGGTTATTTGCAAATGAAAAAAAGGGAGGTAGTATCTGTACATGGAGGAGACAATAGAAATCGCATAGAAGCAGAAAAATCTATGTCTCGCAAACAAATACGAGAGACCGTCTATCAGCAGATGAGTGGATTGATTTAGTATCTACTCTTTAGCACGCTCAGGTGGTGCCTTAAGTGGCCAGATATTAGAAAACCATATAATACAGGCTGCACTACAAACCCGTTAGCCATGCCTTTGTATTTTATATTGGTCTCATTCATACTACCATAGAGGGCTATGCTGGAGTCTCTTAGTCTGTCAAATTCTGATATCACATCACTCAATTTGCGAGAGTTCGCCTTAGAGTTTTTAACGTACGAGTTATGATCGAAACCCGGGAGTTCGTTCATTTCTCCTCTGGCGATAGATAGTGAACGATACTGAAATATACGTTCGGTGTCTATGATGTGCTGTAGAAGCTCATTTACGGTCCATTTGCCTTCTTGATAAGCGAAGGTTCCTTTGTCTTCTGAAATGTCTTGAGACCAAGCGATAAACTCAGCTTTGGAATTTATCATTGCCTCTATCATATTATCTTCACCTACTAACTTCAAGTATCCATCGAAATACGCTGGTACATTTTCTAACCACTCCTTAGACATGATGCGAAAGTAATTTTTTAAGGCATATTTGTGCTTGCAAATTAACCTTGTTTGGTTCTTGGTGCCGTTTGCCTTGAGACGAAACCTCCCGATAACTATCGGAACGAACTGACACGGATTTCTGGCATAAATGAGCTTAATGGTAAAATAAAATGATAAAAAGACAAATACCTAACCTACTCACATTAGCGAATCTTCTTTGCGGTACGCTCATTATTATTAATGCGTTTCAGTTTCAGTTTGTTAATGTTATTTGGCTCGCGGCAGCAGCATTAATTTTTGATTTTTTGGATGGTACGGCCGCTAGACTGCTTAAAGTAAGCTCGCCTATGGGCAAGGAGCTAGACTCTATGGCAGACATGGTGAGCTTTGGTGTGGCTCCGGCTTTAGTGCTTTATTGCTATTGGAAAAATGAACTTTTTAACGGGGCTGGTCAATCACTAACGGGGCTGCCGTTCATAGACGATATGCTTCCTTTCTTTCCGCTATTAATTGCCCCATTCGCAGGATATCGTTTGGCTAAGTTTAATATCAACGAGCAAAGCAACGACTACTTCTCTGGGCTGCCTACGCCTGCCCTTGCCTTAGCATGTTTTGCACTTCCTCTAGCTGCAGAACAGTACGAATGGTCCAATATCCTCTTTTCGTATCCTACTTTCATTATTCTTTTTAGTCTGCTTGGGGGCATCCTCTTGGTAAGTAACGTGAAACTATTTTCTCTTAAAATAGGGTCTAAAAATAAGCCGCTTAACGTGCTTAGAGTTGCTTTATTGGTGGTTTGCGTTGCACTGATCCTTTCTCTTCATTTTGTAGGTGCCTTTCTTTGTCTTTTAGTCTATATCGTATTTTCGCTAAGTGCCCAAAAAATCATAGTTTAAAATTCGTTATTTGACCCTTTCTTTGCGTTAAGATTTATCATGATGAGAGACAAAATATTTGACCTACTAGACTTAGAGCTAAAACGCCAACAAGAAGGCATAGAGCTTATAGCTTCAGAAAATTTCACTTCTGTTAATGTAATGAAGGCCATGGGAAGTGTTTTCACTAATAAGTATGCTGAAGGCTTGCCTGGTAAGCGATATTATGGTGGGTGCGAAATAGTGGATCAGGTAGAGCAGCTAGCGATAGATAGGGCCAAAGAACTCTTTGGTGCAGCCTGGGTAAATGTACAACCGCATAGTGGTGCACAGGCAAATGCCGCAGTCATGCTGGGTGTGCTAAATGCAGGAGATCAAATTTTAGGCTTTGACCTGTCACACGGTGGACACTTGACACACGGAAGCACCGTAAATTTTTCTGGCAAACTGTACAAACCGGCATTTTACGGCGTAGAAGAGGCTACCGGTCTTATAGATATGGACAAAGTAGAGGCTAAAGCCAAAGAAGTAAAGCCAAAACTTCTTATCTGTGGAGCATCCTCTTATTCTAGAGACTGGGACTATGCTAGATTTAGAGCTATAGCTGATAGCGTAGGAGCACTTCTACTAGCAGATGTTTCACATCCTAGCGGACTGATAGCTGCAGGACTTCTTAATAATCCCCTACCTCACTGCCATATAGTGACCACCACCACCCATAAAACACTGCGTGGACCACGTGGAGGTATGATAATGATGGGTGAAGATTTTGAAAACCCTTGGGGATTAACTACTCCCAAAGGAAATGTAAAAAAAATGAGTGCAGTCCTAGATGGGGCTGTCTTTCCCGGGACACAAGGCGGACCACTAGAGCATGTGATTGCGGCCAAAGCTGTAGCATATGGAGAGGCCCTAGAACCGAGCTACAAAGAATACTGCAAACAGGTAATAGCTAATGCTGCGGCACTCGCTAAAGCTATGGTGGGCAGAGGATATAAAATAATATCTGGGGGCACAGACAATCATATGATGCTAATAGACTTGAGACCTAAAGATGTAAATCTTACGGGAAAATTGGCAGAAAATGCACTTGTAAAAGCAGATATTACAATCAATAAAAATGCAGTGCCGTTTGAGACTCGATCGCCATTCGTCACTTCGGGTATACGCATAGGGACACCTGCCATCACTACTCGTGGTATGAAAGCGGAGCACATGGATTTGGTAGCAGATCTTATAGATCGTGTATTGATGAATCCTGAAGACGAGTCTAACCTTGCCGCTATAAAAGGGGAGGTAAATAAATTGATGCAAGATTTTCCGCTATATAATTAGTCAAAATTCTGTTCTAAAAAATCGTCTTATATTGGCGTGCTTAACTAAAAGCTAAAATTATCAAAACCATACTAACCGACATAAGACAATACTGGAGAAACGACCTGCTTGCAGGTTTTAGCGTTTCACTAGTAGCACTGCCTTTATCCATAGGAATAGCACTAGCCATGGGTCTGCCTACCAAAGCCCTATTAGCTGGAATAATGGCAGCTATAGTAGGCGGTATTTTCACATCTTTAATTAGAAGTAGCAATGTGTCCATTAATGGGCCTTCCCCAGCACTTATTGGCATTGTAATAGCAGGAATGGCCGCATTAGATGGCTGGGAGTATATGCTGGCAGCTTTTGTGTGTGCAGGTGCTCTACAGGCCTTGTTTGGTCTTTTAAAACTAGGTGGGTTAGCGGATTTTATACCTTCCTCTGTTGTACAAGGAATGATGGCCGCCATAGGGGTTATTATACTGGCAGGGCAGGTGCATCCTGGGCTAGGTGTGGAGATTGGTAAAATGAATGACTTCGATAAGCTACTTGAGATTCCAAGCAGTTTGGCCAACATGAACCCTCTTATTGCTATCATTTTCTTTAATAGTCTAATTATACTAGCGATACACCCTTACGTTACAAACCGCTTTATAAAATATGTGCCTGCTCCTATTTGGTTGCTTCTTTTTGCCGTCCCGTTATATATCCTGTTTCAGTATATAACTGGAGGTGAGGTTTTATTATTTGGCAAAATGCACAATCTAATACCAAGCAATGACCTTATAAGCTTCGCACTACCCGCAGATTTGCTCAACGACTTTTTTATTTTTCCAGACTTTGGCAAAATTAGAACTTTAAGTTTTTGGCTAGTTGTATTGTCGGTTTTCCTGGTTTCTACCATAGAGACCCTAGGCTCGGCAAAGGCTATAGATAAAATAGATCCGCTTAATAGAAAGACCAATCTAAATAAAGACGTGGCCGCCATGGGACTGAGTACCATGCTCTCTGGTGCACTTGGCGGATTGCCAATAATAGCAGTAATAGCCCGTAGTTCTGTAAACATAAACCACGGAGCGAAAACCCGATTATCTAACCTTGTACATGGGGTTATTATCCTCTTGTTTGTGTTCCTACTATCAGACTATATTATGATGGTACCTAAAGCAGCTCTTATGGCTATTTTAGTTTTTACTGGATATAAGCTTGCGAGTCCTAAGGTTTTTAAAGACGCTATTCTTAAGGGCTATGAGCAGTTCCTTATACTAAGCGTCACGCTTATAGCCACGTTACTCACGGATCTTAATAAAGGGATTTTGATTGGAATACTATTTACGGTAGTAATTCATTTAGTTCGCTCTCACTTACCCGCTGGCCTTTTCTTTAAATACCTAATTCTTCCTTCTTTTAATCTAGCCAAAATTGAAGATCATTTTCACTTCAGAATAAAAGGGGTTGCTAACTTCTCTAGCATCTTGAAAATGCGTAAACTGCTCAATACAGTAACAGAAAAAGAACGAATAATTTTCGATTTTTCTCACACTCGATTAGTAGATTTTTCACTACTTGAGTTTGTAAACAACTGGGGTAAGGATTATGAAGCAGATAGAGGAGGACATTATGAAATAATCGGTTTAGATGAGCACCTAACTACAAGCGAGCACCCTTTTAGCATTCACACATTGCCACAGGCAGTAACCAAGCCATTGTCTAAAAGACAAAAAGAACTCAAAGAGTTTGCCTATGCATATCATTGGAATTTTAATCATAAGTTGGACTGGAATACAGACTATCTCAAGGTAAATAAATTCTTTAAAACACGGCCCATTGAGTACCTGAAAAATAGGATTTCTGGTGATTATACGGAAACGGTAAGCTGGGAACTAATAGATATAACCTTTGACGAAGGTGCATTGATGGCAGCCGAAGTGCATAATACTTCTATGCTTCGTATCTGCTTTGATATGGATATCCCAGACTTTGAATTAGAAAAAGAAAAACTATTCCTGCGTTTATTAGACTATGCCGTAAAAGAAGATGTAGATATAGAAGGAGATAAGGGTTTTAGACAAAAGTTCTCTATAAAAGGTCCAGATAAAAAGGCCATAAAACAATTCTTCAATGCTGATTTTAAAACATTCTTACTTGCCAACGACAAGTACCATATCGAAAGCAGAAATAACGAGCTTTTAATATTCCGATATTTCCGTATTATGACTATTGGAGAAATAGAAGAAATCGTTCGATATGGTGAGAGTTTAACTGGCCAATTTCACAAATTGCTAGCCACACAAGAGTTAATCAAGCCCCTGAGTTAATATCCATAAATTAGGTACAGATGGTATTTAGCAGCATAACATTTATTTTATACTTTCTGCCCATATTTATGGTGCTGTATTACCTTATGCCATCTAAATACAGAAATATAACACTGCTTGCAGGTAGTGTTATATTTATAGTTGGGGTGCTCCTCGATTCATATTTGTAATTATTGGGACTAGTTTGGTAAATTACTTTGTCATTAACCGAATGCACAAGTGGGTCTTAGAGCTGACAGAATACTAGGTGGAGACTTGCCCGATGCATAGGCTTTCAGATACACTTTGATTTTTCGGGTTACTCAGATATGGCCATTGGTTTATGCAAAATGCTAGGGTTCAATATTCCAGAAAATTTTGAAAGCCCGTATACTTCTAAAAGCATCACTGAGTTTTGGAGAAGGTGGCATATATCGCTAGGCAAATGGATGAAAAACTACCTGCATATTCCGCTGGGAGAAAACAAAAAATCATCTGTTTTACACGGTTCACTTTAACCGGATTTCCCATCTAGACGCCTATGTACACAAAAGACAAGAACATAAGTGAGGAAATAGCCAAAACGGATCTGTTTCTAATTGTCTGTCCTGAAGGAAACCTTCAAGACTTTGGCTGGGGAATACTAAAAGAGTTGTATTCCCTCTTTTATAATTTTCACTAAAGAATAAAAGCGTAACCTATGCTGGCACCATAACTATTAGTTAGCTTAGAGACGGCTAGAGACTGCAGTCCTACTACAGAAAGATAAAAGCTGTTTCTACCTGTTCTGTACTCTGCTGCTTCTCGCCATTGCAATCCTGTAAAATTGCCATATCCTAGTGAAGAAAAAAGCACAAAATTAGGTCCAAAAGTATAGTGCAGTCCTACGTTACCAGAGACCCCGAACGCCCCTATTCCTATAGTAGATAAGCTTACAGATCCTATGGCTTTTTTGCCAAGTCTTTTCTGATAAGACAAGCTAATAGTAGAAGGAAGTGAAAGCAAGTTTACCTCTTTTCTGCTTCTAGAAACCACATTATTATACGTAGAGTCAAATCTATCTACAAAGTTGGAGCTATCATTTAACACATCTAAATATACTCCTGTGAAACGAAAAGACGAGTCTAAGTCTAATCTCGTTTTATTGTTAAGTCTAAGTATGTTGAGATTATCTATGCTAAAAGATAAAGATGAGTTAGCGTCTGGAGCGTAACTGCCGTATAGGTTTCCGCTTAGCCCTGCACCCTGAAGGCCACTGCTCGATTCTGAAATAGATAATCCGTCAGCTTCAATGTCTAAATAGCTTCCTCTTGGTGCTGTGAATACTCCTAATTTAGTGGCAGATATTTCTCTATATCTGGAGGCTATTTGTACTCCTAGGGCGGCTTTAAGTTGCCATTTATCTGAAGATACTAAGTTACGTGTAGCACCTATTGTAGTGGTGGTTGCACTTATGTATTTACTGTTTTCCGTTATTACGTTCTGATTTTCATACACCGCATTGCCAAAAAAAACAAGCTTAGAAAAATCATTGTTCATTTTTAAAGCATCTATAGATCCATAAGATGTGTATACACCCCACTTTCCGTTTATTTTGAATTCAGCTTTTATCTCGGATTGTACAAGCGTATTGTTTCTCTTTTGAGTACCGTTTACAAATTTGCTTTTAGCATCCTCAGAAAAAGTAGTCCTAAACAGGATGTCATTAAACATTTTGACATTAAGAGAGTTGGATCCGGCAAAGGTCTTTCCCTCTGTTTTAAAAGTGCCAGCACTCCATTGCTTATCAAATCTATCTCCTAAGTGTGTAAAGCTGTCTAAGGTGCTTAGTTGTGCCTTGCAGCTAAAGCTGCCCGCTACTAGTAGTGCAGCGAAAATCCTAAAATTTATTTTCATATACCACCTCAGTGCTTATTTGTACTTTAATTCCATAGTCCGAAAATAGTTTGTATCTCGTATTGTCTTTAGTATCTAGTGTTATTTTCACATTCACATCGGTCGCATTTTTAAGCAATACCATCTGTGGTCTAGTTACTTTTGTTTCTAGAGAACTCTCTACAGCAGCAGCTGTTTTTTCGGTTACAGGGTCTACTTCTGCGGCGGCTACGGTGCTATTGCCGTCTGCAAAAAGGGTGGTGAGCACGTTGCCAGATCCATCTAAAAATTCTAATTCTATTTTTGCCTGAATAGGGAAGTTATTGAATGCTGTTATTCTTAATAGTCCCTCCTTTACGCCTTCTATTTGTTCATTGGCAAAAAGATTGATAGACGACTTTGATTTGAGAGCTAGGCCATCCATACCTACTTGCATCGGTATGTCTATTTTTAGATTTACTATCAACTCACTAATATCATAAGCAAAATCGTTCAAGTCTAAGGTTCCTTTCGGCCTTACTTTTCCTATTATTTCTGCTTGTAGTTCGTCTGGCATATTCTCCAAAAACTGCTTTAGGTTAGAGTTGGTTTTGTCTACCAAAATCCTCTTTTCTATGGGTGTTGTAGTACTCGAATTAGAAACCTTTTCTAAAAATATAGGTGCCGAAAGTTGTTCTGCTGACAATACCACAGTGTTCGGTTTTCTGTTATTCACTCCCTTCAAAGATTTAATGTCTATTTCTGAATCTATACCAAAGCTGTTTACAAAAAGCATCTCAAGTGTAGCGTCTTCTAAAGATAGGTTTCCTTCCACGTTTTTAAAAATTGTCAGTTTTGTGGTGTCGTCTAGGTTTAGTTCATGATATCCGGGATCGCCAATAACTAAATTAGGTAATACATCTACCAGCCCAAACTCGATTTTTATTTTGTCTTGTAAAGAGAGCGTGCGTTCAATACCTGAATAAGCAATTCTTGCTATTAGCTCGCTGTAAACATGATTGGTAAGTGGGGCCTCGGAGTTGGTTTCTCCCCAAAGAAAAATCTCAGAACCCGCTATTGAAAACTCCTCATTTAAATAAACTGTTTCACCTGGTTTGGCCGCAGGTACAGTCCATTCTCTTCTTACAGGAGGACCGCCTTTTACGCTTTTGCTGTTTGGTATCAGATAGTCAAGAATTATTGCTTCTTCTATACTCGACTGAACTCTCATTCTAATAAAGCCCGATTTCACATCAACTTTAGTCAACTTAGCCCCGCCAAATTCGTATTTTGTTTCATCAAAACGTTCAAGTAAGTTTTGTGCTGGGAAAACTGCTTTTGCATAGCTAGGTTTAAGGTCGCGTACACCTAAGCTTACTATAAGCCCTTTGGTAGCATCTATTGTTACCTCTCCATCAGTCTCTTTTGTTTTTATTTTAGTAACCTTAAGTTCTAAAACGCCATTTACCGTTTTGCCAGCTAGCGAATAAGACTTAGATACGGTACTATTGGGAGCCATATTTTCAAAAGTCCCTGTTATTACAATCTCATCATTATTAGCATTAATCAGCTGAAACTCTAGTAGCTCTGCTTCCATAGGCAACTCATTAGTTATCGTAATGTCTATATAACCTTCAATAAAAGTCGCAGTACTGAAAAACTCTTCTGAAACGTCTATTTCTGTGCTTTCGTTTGGCTCTAATTCTTGAGCTGGCACAGAGGCCTCTTTTCCGTGTAATAAGTTAGCCGGCGGATAGAGTTCGCCAAGTGTTAGTGTATCCTCAAACGAACGATCGTCTAGTACCAAACTAGAGAGAGTTACTTCAAGGCTATCTACTCTGTCTGGAATTTTTAAGATGTCTTCCAAATTTGTGATGCCATACTCTTCTTCGAATACTAGATTTAGTGAATTATCATAATTAGTAGATAGTAATGAGTCCGGCACTAAATCGCCTAACGTAAGCTCTGTTTCTAAAACAGGAGCAAGCCACTTGCTATCTGATGAAAATTTTTCTTTTCGACACCCTACAAAAAGTAGCGTGATCATCAAAAAGCTCAGCATTGTCTTTTCCATTATACAAAGTAAAGCGGCGACTTGTAAAAATTGTTATGTTTGTTTTAGATATTGCACTAAAATGTCCTCACACCACTACGTAAAAGAAGGGCAAGAACCTGCTCTGATAATCGCAAACGGCGAAATGTGCTCGTATGAACTGTTAGTTTCTATAATGGAGTGGTGTCCCTATGTTATTGCGTTAGACGGGGCTTATGATAGGCTGGTTTCTATGCAGATAAGTCCAGATATAGTTATAGGAGATTTGGACAGCTTACAAGCTTTGGAAGAGGCTATGCACACCCAATTTATAAAAGATGAAAATCAAGAAAACACAGATTTAGAAAAAGCAATAGACTATTTGCTTTCAAAAGGTAGAACAGACATTAATATAGTGTGGTCTACCGGCAAAAGGCTAGATCATACTTTAAATAATATAGCTACACTAGCCAAGTATCCAGAAGCTAAAATCGTGGTATATGACAATCATTCTAAAGCATTTATCCTTCCCAAAACATACATTAAATTTTATGATAAAGGAACTTCTTTGTCTCTCATTCCTTTGCATACCGCAAAGGGTATATCTACAGAAAACTTAAAGTATAATCTAAAAAAAGACGCACTAGAGTTTGGTAAAAGAAGCGGCACTAGCAATGAAGCAGCCACCTCTGGCAAGGTCTCTATATCTTACAGTGAGGGCACACTGGCACTTATAGAAAGCACCGATTAGTCTATCTACTATAGTTTGGTGCCTCTTTGGTAATAGTGACATCATGCGGGTGACTCTCTCTAATCCCAGAACCTGTAATATGCGTAAACTGAGCTTCTTGTAACTGTGCCATCGTCTCAGATCCTGTATATCCCATTCCTGCTCTTAATCCACCAATGTACTGATATACTACTTCAGATAATTTTCCTTTGTAAGCTACTGTTCCTACTATTCCTTCAGGTACTAGTTTTCCTATGTCTGCTTCTGCATCTTGAAAATAGCGATCTGTAGACCCTTTTTTCATGGCTTCTATACTCCCCATGCCCCGGTAACTTTTCACCTTTCTACCTTCATAAAAAGATACATCTCCTGGAGCTTCTTCTGTGCCCGCAAATAAGCTTCCAGCCATGATAGCATCTGCTCCAGCTACTATAGCTTTCACTAAGTCTCCACTATATCGTATGCCCCCATCTGCTATTATGGGTACGCCTGTTCCTTTTAGGGCTGCGGCACATTCCATCACCGCATTAAGCTGAGGTACGCCTATTCCCGCTATTATTCGTGTAGTACAAATAGATCCAGGACCAACTCCTATTTTTACAGCGTCTGCTCCATTATCTGCCAAATATTTAGCAGCTGCTCCTGTAGCCACATTGCCTACTATTACTTGCAGGTCTGGATACTTTGCTTTTACTTTCTTAAGCTCGTCTACCACGCCTTTAGAGTGGCCGTGTGCTGTGTCTATGGCTATCACATCTACATCTTGCTCTACAAGTGCGGTAACACGCTCTAGCGTGTCTGCAGTCACGCCTACGGCTGCTCCCACCATAATTCTACCAAACTGGTCTTTGCACGCCTGCGGATGGTTTTTTACTTTTTGGATGTCTTTGAAAGTAATAAGTCCTAGCAGCTTATTGTCTTTATCTACTACCGGTAGTTTTTCTATTTTATACTCCTGAAGTATTTGCTCCGCTTCCTTTAGATCTGTACCTTTAGGAGCCGTTATTAGATTTTCTTTAGTCATTACGTCGTCTATTGACGTCTGCAGATCTCTTTGGAAACGAAGGTCTCTATTGGTAATGATGCCTATAAGAATATCATTTTCATCTGTTATTGGGATCCCGCCTATCTTGTTTTCCTTCATTACTAGCAAGGCGTCTGCTAAGGTGTTCTCCTTGCTAAGTGTGATTGGATCTTTTATCATTCCACTTTCAGACCGCTTTACTTTTTTTATTTCTGCAGCTTGCTCAGCTATAGACATGTTTTTATGCACTATTCCTATGCCTCCTTCTCTGGCAATGGCAATGGCTAGCTCGGCCTCTGTCACCGTGTCCATAGCGGCACTTATTATAGGAATATTGATAGTAAGTTTTTTTGTAAGTCTAGTCTGAGTGTTCGTATCGCGTGGCAATACTTCAGAATATCTAGGTAAAACTAAAACGTCATCAAACGTTAAACCTTGATACGCAATTTTAGAAAATTTGGATTGAGACATTGGGCAAATATTAGATTTGTTATTTGCCGTACAAAATTACTTTAAACCACCACTAATCACCTAATTAATTTGTAATTAGATGATTTTGACCTACAGATGGCAGAAATTCGACCATTTCTGCTTGCACTGCGTCCTCCATCCAAAATTTACTCCCACATACTTCGTTATCTTTGTGTCGTAATACATGCGAACTATCACATCCATATGTCTTTTGTTTTTCTGCCTAGTAAACTATGCTCAGGGTACCGATGAAAAACTTGCTGCTCAGTTTTATGAAAATGGAGAATATGAAAAAGCGGAAGGATTATATAAACGGCTCCATAAGCAAAACAGAAATTCCATATACATCTACGAAAATTATCTAAATACACTGCTGGCTTTAAAAGAACAAAAAAACGCAGAGAAGCTAGTAGAAAAGCAAATAAAAGAAAACCCTTCACGTCTCAATAATCAAGTAGATTTAGGATATGTCTACCTGCAATTTGATGAAAACGAAAAAGCTGATCGCTATTTTGACAAACTAATAAAGGAGAACGTAAGCGACCGAAATACGGTGCTAATTCTTGCCCAGTCCTTCGAAAGAAGAATGCTAAGCGACCGAGCCATACAAACCTATGAGCAGGGTATAAAAAAGCAAGGGGTTGTTGCATTTCACGAACAACTACTAGCCAGCTACCGCAATAAAAACAACACCAAAGACTTAACAGACCTGGCCCTTGAGGTAATACAAGCAGACGGAAATACTTTTGAATATGTAACCCGTGTGCTAGATATAGTATATGAAGATGAAACCGCGTCTACCTACCTGCAGCAACGGACTCTTCTCTACGCTCAGAAGCACCCAAGTAATCAAATATTCGATGAACTTTTACTAGAAGTTTTCTTACAGCAAAAAAAATACACCGCCGCTTTGAGGCAAGTAAAATCGCTAGACAAAAGAAACAATAATAATGGTCAACGTGTATTACAGTTGGCCAGTCTGTGTGTGCAAAACGAGCAATATAATACTGCTATAGAAGGATACGAATACGTAATAGGCTTAGGTAAATCATACCCTAATTTTTTGCCTGCACAGCAAGGTTTAATTAATTCTCTTTACCTCAAAACCACTAAAAGTATACAGCCTAATAAGGAAGAAGTGGGTCTGCTGATAGACAAAATCAATCTTTTAGTGGGTGCCAATGGCACCAATTACAATACCGCCGCCAGCCTTTATAGATTAGCAGAATTGCAGATTTTTTATAACGATAATGTGGGTGCAGGTGTCAATATTCTAGAGTCAATAATAAAAACTCCTAGACTTCAATCTACATTTATAGCTGAGTGCAAGCTCTTACTAGGTGATGCATACTTGATGGAGGGCAATGTGTGGGACGCTAAGCTGATGTACGGCCAAGTAGATAAGCAATTTAAAGAAGATGCTCTGGGTCAGGAGGCTAAGTTCAAAAATGCTAAGCTATCTTACTACGAAGGAGATTTTGATTGGGCAAAAAGTCAATTAGACATTTTAAAAACGGCTACTACACAGCTCATAAGCAACAATGCCATAGAACTTGCATTGCTAATACAAGACAACACGGGTCTAGACACTACAGAAGATGCCATGAAAGAATATGCTGCAGCTGAGTTTTATCTTTTTCAGAACAACATAGCCAAGTGCTCCGAAATACTAAATCTGCTCCCCTTTAAGTATCCAGACCATACGCTAAACGATGAGATTTTTTATCTAAAAGCTAGGGTTCAAGAAAAGCAGGGAAACTACGAAGAGGCTAATAAGCTATATACGGCTGTCTACGAAAAGTACGGTGAAGATATCCTAGCTGATAACGCACTATATCGCTCCGCCATTATCACCTTACAGTTGCTCAAAGAGCCAGTAAAGGCTCGGGAGTTATTCGAAAAAATAGTGTTAGAATACAACTCTAGTCTCTTTGTGGTGGATGCTCGTAAGAATTACTTCGCTCTAAAAGAGGGTAAGTCTATTGAAGATGCTTTTTTCAATGGCATAACAAACTAAACCCTGCCTTTTTTATTTGCTTAAATAATATCTGTAAGCGACCTCTACTCTGCCGAAAGCTCCATCTTCAAAATCTGTATTCAGCGGCACTCTATCGTCACCAAAACGGAATAGACTAAGCCCAAAATCTATCTTGTCGGCAGTTTGATATTCTCTAAACGAACGGCCTAGAGATACCCCGGCCATGCCTCTCACTATCACCCCTTTTATAGGTTCAAAACCAACGTGAGCCGCTATCTCATTAGACAGGTGGTGCATGTACGACAAGGCTGTTTTGTTGTGAATTGCTGGTCTTTTAATACTGTAGGATTTTACGGTGGCTCGCCAGTTGAGTCCTGCTGTTATTTTGGGTGTGATGCTATAGTTTATCTTAGCATAAGAGGGTATTATTACATCCATTTCTAGTTTATCTTTTTGATAATAGAATCCGAAAAGCGGAACCAAAAAAGGCCCAAATCTATCGCCATTCATATATGCACCAAACTTGTAACTGAAGTTTTCATTCTTCTTCATTTTAGCAAGTATTAAACCTCCTACTTGAAAATCTTCTTTACGCAGTTCCTCTTTAAAATTAGAGGCTACTTTGGGTAATAATAAGTATGAAGCACTCCACTTTTCGGAGTGTTTCACATTCATCCCAACTTTTAAAATATAAGAAGAAACTGGCATTTCATTCTCGTTAGGGTCCCATGCCGTAGATACCCTGTCATACACCACTCCCGCTAGTATAGCGTTGCCATTTTTTAGTTCTAGGGGTACGGTAAGGTTAAGGTTAACCTTCTGTAAGTCTGTGGTTTGATTGCTGCTATCAAAGGTGTTTTCTGGCGTGGCAGTGTACTCTGCACGCAGTATGTCTACATAATTTTGAGCGTAGCTGCTACATGAATATAGCGATAGAATTAGTATTAGATGTTTCCGCATGATGTACAATTATAGTGTATAGCATGTACTTTTACCGCTTTTAGATATGTTTCACATCGTTTTACTAGAACCGCGTATGCCTGGCAATGTAGGCACCATAGGAAGACTAGCTGTTGCCACAGGTTGTACGCTTCACCTTATCAAACCCTACGGTTTTAAAGCTATAGATGAAGAAAAAGTAAAGCGAGCCGGTATGGACTACTGGACAGATCTCAACTATATAGAATATGAAAATATAGAGGCTTTTTGGCAGGCACACCCTTTTGGCAACAGACATTTTCTGACGACTAAAAAGGCTAAGAAACACTACACTGAATTTGTTTTTAAGCCTGGAGATTATCTATACTTTGGTAGAGAAGATGTTGGTCTTCCGGAATCCCTAACCAGCAAACAATCAGAAGCTTGCATGTCTATACCTATGGTAGATGGAGCTCGGTCTCTTAATATAGCCAACGCTGCTTCGGTGGCGGTATATGAGGCATGGAGGCAGAACATGTAGTTCCAAATTTTAAACATCTAGCCATCAGTAGGTTTATCTAACCCGGCTTTTCTTTCTCCACATTTTCTTGCTTTACACTTTTCTTTTTTGCTAAGTCCCTACCCTTTCTTTTTTGGTCTACAAATTTGTCTTTCCCGCTCCTTTTTCATCTATTTTTACTCCGTAGCTACGGCTACGCAGTCAAAAATTAGTCTCAAATGAACAAAAAACACTTCTTTTCGACTTCAAACTAGAAAAGCTAACAACTTCGGTTAAATTATGGTCAATAAAAAAGATAATAATAGTGTCAAAAAAAATCGTACATATGGACTTAGACACTTTCTACGTGTCGGTAGAGAGACTCATAGACTCAAGACTAATGGGCAAGCCTGTGCTGCTAGGCGGAGTGGGCGACAGGGGCGTGGTGGCCAGCTGCAGTTACGAGGCTCGAACCTTTGGTGTGCATAGCGGAATGAGTATGAAAATGGCTCGTAACCTCTGTCCACAAGGCATAGTCATAAAAGGCAACTCGGGCACCTATTCCAAGTACTCTAAAATGGTAACGGAAGTCATACGAGAAACCGCCCCTATAGTAGAAAAAAGCAGTATAGATGAGTTTTATCTAGACCTCACTGGTATGGACAAATTCTTTGGCTGCTACAAGCTGGCGAGTGAGCTGCGTAACCGTATCACCAAAGAAACAGGACTGCCTATATCCTTTGGTATGTCTGCCAATAAAACCGTGAGCAAGGTAGCCACTGGAGAAGCCAAGCCTGACGGCCAATTGAAAATAGGCTCTGGAGAAGAAAAGCCGTTTCTCGGTCCCTTATCTGTGAAGAAAATACCCATGATAGGCAAAAAAACGGCCTTTATGCTGAATAGAATGGGAGTACAAAAAATCTATACGCTACAAGAAATGCCACTAGAGCTTCTGGAAAAAGCCTTTGGTAAAAACGGAAAAATGATGTGGCAAAAGGCCAACGGCATAGACAACAGTCCGCTCATACCCTACCACGAGAAAAAAAGCATAAGCACCGAGCGTACTTTTATGAAAGACACCATAGACACCCGCAAGCTCAAGGATATGGTAGTGGCTATGGTGGAGCAGCTGGCCTACGAGCTACGCCACGGGCAGCGGGTGTGTTCTAATATTAGCATCAAGCTGCGGTACTCCGACTTTCAGACCGTAAGCAAGCAAAAAAGCATCCCCTATACCGCTGCGGATCATACGCTCATAGCTCACGCCAAAGGCCTTTTTGATACGCTGTATAGCCGCCGTGTACGCATACGCCTAGTGGGTGTGCGACTGGGTGACTTGGCCGGTGGTGGCCACCAGATAGACCTTTTTAATGATGACGATAGAATCATAGGTCTATACCAAGCCATGGATAAGATGAAAGCTCGCTATGGTGCTAATGCCGTGCGTAGAAGTGTGGCCTCAGAAGTAAAAGGGCTAGGCCGAGGAAATCCATTTAGTGGTGAACCTAATGTGGTGCCGGCTCATAGGAACGCGTAGGGTAAAATTGGTTTTCATGCTAATCTGAGACAAAATGCGAAACACGTACAGCAACACAACCCTTTAATCCAACAAGCTCGCAATAGCTATACCTCAAGTTGAACTACATATACTAAGCAACTGTCATGTACCTAAACTGCCACACATATTACAGCTTCAAATACGGGACCATGTCACCGAAGGAATTGTTGTGCGAGGCCAATTCGTCATGTAGGAACACGCCTTCAATGTGTGTTCCTACAGAAATCAAATTTGCCCTCACAGACATCAACAGCACTTCTGGTTGTCTGTACCACGCCATGCAATTCCAAAACGCAGGTTTACCCATTATTATGGGGATAGATTTCAGAACTGGAAATCGGCAAGATTTCATTGCCATAGCTCAAAACAACGAAGGCTTTCAAAACATCAATTATTATCTGACGGGTTTTCTATTGCAAAAAAAGAACACGCCTGCAGGCGAGTTCCCACAAAACCCCGTAATAAAAAATGCATTCATCATTTATCCATTAAAAAACGTTCCCGATAGACCTTTGCGAAGCAATGAATATATCGGGGTAAATCATACGGAACTGTTTCAGATAAGAACACGCCTCAGAGGCGTGTTTCTGCAGGGCAGTTCCGATAACGATACCTCTAAATACGTAGCCTTAAACACAGTCACCTTTCGCAATAAGCGAGACTTCAATGCCCACCGACTGCTGCGTGCTATTGACAAAAACGCACTGCTCAGTAAGCTGCCCAAAGAAGAACAAGGCGACCCGCACCACACTTTTTATTCGGAAGAAGAGCTCAGTATACTATATGATGGATATACGTTTCTTTTAGAAAATGCCCAGAAACTATTGAGTGGTTGTAACCTTCATTTTGATTTCAATGACAAGAAGAAACTAGCCAATAAAAAGACATTCACCCAAACCAAAAAAAGAGACTACGAACTACTGCAGCAACTAGTAAAAGAGGGTTTAAAGTATCGCTACGCTAACGGCACAAATAAAGAGATCCAAGACCGAGTAGCTAAGGAACTTGGTGTGATACAAGAATGCAACTTTGTGCCGTATTTCCTTATCAATCACAATATAGTAAGCTATGCTCGCAAAAAAGGATACTTCTACGTAGGACGTGGTAGCGGTGCCAATAGTCTGACAGCCTATCTGCTCCGCATTACCAATGTAGACCCCATAGAGCTAGACCTCTACTTCGAGCGATTCATAAACCCAAGCCGTACGTCTCCTCCTGATTTTGACATAGATTTTAGCTGGCGAGATCGTCAAGATGTAACGCGATATATCTTTGAAACCTTTCCCAATACGGCTCTGATGGGCAGCTTCGTAACCTTTCAGGCTCGCTCTGTAATACGCGAGATAGGCAAGGTGCTGGGTCTGCCCTCCGATGAAATAAAAAACATACAACGCACCGATAACCCACAGGACCTAGACCACCTAGGCAAACTCTGTATTCTGTATAGTCGCTACATTCACGGTTTTCCAAACCACCTGAGTATCCACAGTAGCGGCATAGTAATCACGGAGCGGCCCATCCAATATTATGCAGCTACGAGCATGACTCCCAAAGGGTTTCCTACGGCACATTTTGATATGCATATAGCCGAAGACGCGGGTATTTATAAGTATGATATTCTAGGTCAGCGTGGACTAGGAAAGATAAAAGATGCCCTTACTATCATTAAACAAAACCAGCCAGATGCAGAAGATTTTGACATAGATGACATCGCCAGGTTCAAGGAAGATGAGAAGATAAAGAATCTACTACGTAAGGGAGATGCTATCGGCTGTTTCTATATAGAAAGTCCTGCTATGCGGGCTCTCATGAAAAAACTAGAAGTGGACGATTACAAAGGCTTGGTAGCTGCCAGCTCCATTATACGACCCGGCGTGAGCAATAGCGGCATGATGACCGAATACATAAAACGACACCGCAACCTGGAGGCACGAGCAGCTACACATCCTGTGCTGGGCAAAATACTGCACGATACTTACGGCGTGATGGTATACCAAGAGGATGTGCTCAAGGTAGCTCATTATTTTGCGGGGCTCACGCTAGAGGAATCAGATATACTGCGTAGAGGAATGAGTCCAAAGTACCGAGAACGCACCGAGTTTAAGATTGTAGAAAAGCTTTTTTTTGATAACTGCGAAAAGAAGAGTTATGATCCTAGGCTCACCAAGGAGGTGTGGACGCAGATAGAAAGTTTTGCCAGCTATGCATTTGCCAAGGGACACTCCGCCAGCTATGCCGTGGAGAGTTATCAGAGTCTTTTTTTGAAGGCGTACTTCCCTCTAGAATACATGGTGGCTACGGTCAATAATTTTGGCGGATTCTA
>Ga0206131_10001022_pt1 | contig 37259 bp, 55 predicted proteins | sample Helgoland_Spring_FD_148636 | JGI IMG/M metagenome (GOLD analysis project Ga0206131, IMG submission 148636) | Pelagic subsurface seawater microbial communities from Kabeltonne, Helgoland, North Sea - Helgoland_Spring_Bloom_20160517_1 | ecosystem: Environmental > Aquatic > Marine > Epipelagic ... | reverse complement strand
TCTGGGGGCCGTACTACTGGGTGCAGCCACCGTCACACGAGATCCGATTACGCAGGACGTTCCGCCGGATGCGGCAATGAGAGCCTTGTACGACTCGATTTACGACCAATCACCGCAGCCAGACCCGCTTGATCCAACTGCACCACCGGTAGTTCCTTCGCAGTTCTTTGCTCTACCAAACGGGTACGACTCAAGCCAGCTTTTAAACACTTAATAAACTAGGAGACCATTATGGTCAAATCAGGTACTTTCACAGCAAATGGTTCAAGTGCGTGGCTTGCAGTTAAGACACACCCTGTCCATATTGCTATCAATGGAACATTTGGCTCAGGCACTGTTGCTGTTGAGCAAAGGATTCAGAACACAACGTCAACGGTTGTAGACAGTGGTTCAGCCATTGCTATCACTGCTGCTGACAACTCCTCGTACAACTTTCAAGAAGGTGACAGTATTCGTCTAACGCTTTCTGGGTCAACGTCACCAGACCTCGACTACAAAATCAGTGGAGTGGTGGCGTGACCGACTATGCAAAGACAACCGATTTCCAAGCCAAGGATGCACTTCCTTCCGGTGATGCGAATAAGGTAGTCAAAGGCACTGAGTTTGAAGCTGAGTTTGACAACATTGTCACAGCGGTTGCTTCTAAGGCAGATAAGGCAAGCCCTACTTTCACAGGCGTAGTAGTCGTACCGTCTCCAGTGACCCTTGGCGGTACCTCGATGACTGCTACTGCTGCTGAACTTAACACCTTAGCTGGTATTACAGCTACTACGGCAGAACTTAACGTCTTAGATGGGTTAGACCGTGGTAGTATCCTCTATGGTAACGCCAGTGGTGCAACAGCAGTCCTAGGTCAAGGTACTGCTAACCAAGTTCTAACAAGTGACGGGACGGACATTGCGTGGCAGGACGTAGCAGCAGTGGCTGCTCCTGCGTACAACGCATGGACAGTAAAGACAACCACGTACACAGCCGTTAACGGTGATCAGCTAATAGCAAACCACGCTAGTACACCGTTCACTGTCACACTACCTGCTTCTCCCTCAGTGGGAGATTCTGTTACTCTAAAGAACGTAGGTGCTGCTCTGCTGACTGTTGGTAGAAACTCACAAAACATAAATAGCGCAGCGGCAGACGCAACAATGCCCACGGGTAACGCTGCTCAACTAGTCTATGTCGATGTAACTATCGGCTGGAAGGAGCTTTAGAAATGGCAGTAATAGGGGCATCAAGCCCGATAAAATCAATACAACGGGGGACAACCTTAAGCAACCCCTCTACGGCTGTGAACGTCACAATAACCGCAGTAGACTTGGATAAAAGTTTTGTATCTGCTACAAACAAAACCGGATACACTAACGTATCCAATAACACTGGCGTGGGAATAGGTGCAGGAGCCACGCTTACTACAACAACAAATTTAGCGGTAAGCGGTGGGAGTACATATTACACCCCCGGAACTTTGTCGGCTACGTTGCATTGGGAGGTCATAGAATATGTCTAACGTCACTTATGCCAGCATAGACGACAACAGTATTTGCATTGGTATTACTGAATATCAACAGGCTGTGACACCTAGCGCCACCATGATTCTTTTGTCGTCTTTCGACACAACAGTAATGGGCCAGCGTTGGACAGGTACAGCATGGGAAACACTGCCTGAGACAGCCGCTTCCGCACGCGAGTGGCGTGACAACGAACTGGCCGCAACTGATTGGATAATGCCGGTAACTGATCACCCCGACCGCGCTGCTTACATTACTTACAGAGAAGAACTTAGGCAGTGGCCCAGTACTCCTTTGTTCCCAGACACTAAACCAACCCTAGGAGTTTGAATGAGAAAGAAAGTAGAAAAAGTCGGAGAAGTTGTTTTAAACTTCATTAGCGCTGTTAGACCTGTCGTTGTAGGCGCTTTAGTTGTAACAGGGTCTTTGGTTATCCTTAGTATAACACTAAGTGTTATGTTTTGATTGAGTCCTTAATCGGCCCTGTAGCGGCCCTCTTAGATAAGTTTATAGAGGACAAAGACCAGAAGAATGCACTAGCTCAACAGCTAGCTACCATGTCTGAACGTCACGCACAGGAGCTGGCTAAGGGTCAAATAGAAGTAAACAAAGTTGAGGCTTCTTCTAGCTCCTTGTTTGTTTCAGGATGGCGACCAGCAGTTGGCTGGGTATGCGTCTTAGGTATGGCAGGAAATTTCATCATTATTCCGTTAGCGAACTTTGTGCTTGCACTCTCTGACTCAAACATAACGATACCTTTAGTTGACACAGCTACCATGATGCCTGTGTTGATGGGTATGTTGGGTTTGGGTGCTATGAGAAGCGCGGAAAAAATTAAGAAGGTTAGCCGCGAACAATAAGGGTGCCGCACATGAGCGACAAAGACAACTTAGACAGGGCTTTAGACATAGCCCTAGAAGCTTTAGAACGTATATCACACCACGAGCAAGAGTGTGGTAAACGATGGTCTGAAGCAACCATAGAACTTAGAGAACTTAAGAAAGCTACTAACGACCACTCTGTCAGATGGGAAAAACTGGCGTGGTTGGTCATCGGTGCTTCGCTTACCTGTGTGGTGACTATCGTTTCTTCGGTGGTGTTCTGATGGCTAGTTTTCTGGACAATCAAATAGATCCACAACTGCTTGCCGATATTATAGCAGCTAATGCCAAACAAAAAGAAGAAGAAGAAAACCAAACAGGCAGCGCAGGTGAAGGCAATAGATCAGACGGTGCTAACGGCGCTCCTCCGGGTACTTCACCAAGCACCACGTTATTCCCTAGATTCAACATCTTTGGCAACGACCCCGACAGCATCCAAAGCACTATTCCTACATCGTTTCCCGGTGGTCGAGATATTGTAGACGTTTCTGTCGAAGAAGCAGAAGCAGCCGTTGCTGCAAACTTTACTCCTGAAGAAAGGGCTGCGTGGGAAGCTGCTATTGCTGAAAACATAGGAAACTTAACAGGTGACGACCCTGACTTAACAGGAGTTGACCCCGACTTAGCAGGAACTGCGGCTGCTGACGATCTACAAATACAAAACATACTAAATCAGGCAACAGGGTTTACTGCTAATGGTTTTGCTGCTGTGTTTGAAGAATTAGATGAATTAGATGAAAACCTTGGAGAGATAGAAAAAGAGTACGTAAAAAGACTTCAGAATGAACTCCTAAGAGAAGGCGGTATTGGTTGGGAGTTTAACCCAGAAGAAGGAGACTCTATTTTCTTTAAGCTTCCTGTAGTAATTCCAGGCATGAGCGGAATTATGAAGATAAAGATTAAGAATCCCAATGGAACGTTTAAAACAGCGGGTAAAATAGCAGCAGAAACTCGTACGCAGATTGAGGCAGCAGTTGGCGAAGTAGTAGCGCTGCCTGGAAAACTAATGGATCAAGCCGGAGAAATCCTTAGTCAGAGCGGTGAACTAGCAGAAATATTAGCAGGTACTTCTGATAAAACAATTGAGGAAGCTTTAGGAGATATCTTTGGAGGTATTTTCGGAGCAGAAGGAGAGACAGACACAAGCGGCATTTGGGACATACTGATTGGGCAGCTTACCCAAGAAACAATAGACAACGAGTCTACCGAAGGTGGTTTGCTTTGGCTTGAACCTGTAGATCCTACAGAGCCTGTAGATCCTACAGAACCTGTAGATCCTACAGAGCCTGTAGATCCTACAGAGCCTGTAGATCCTACTGAACCTATAGATCCTACTGAACCTATAGATCCTACTGAACCTATAGATCCTACAGAGCCTGTAGATCCTACTGAACCTATAGATCCTACTGAACCTATAGATCCTACTGAACCTATAGATCCTACAGAGCCTGTAGATCCTACTGAACCTGTAGATCCTACTGAACCTGTAGATCCTCCTGAACCGCCTCCTACCAGTGGCGGTGGTGGTGGCGGTGGTGGCGGTGGTGGTGGTAGGGTAATAGGAGAAGCACCTATGTTACAACTACCGGCTTTTAGACCGGTAATGCCACAGCAGAAAGACTACACAGTAGCGCTTAACAACATTATACAAGAAAGCTTGTTTGAAGGGATGATCTAATGATCTATAAAGACTTAGTTAACAATGTACTTAGGCGGCTCAGAGAAACAGAAGTAACCTCTGTGCAGTCTACGTCTTACAGTAAACTCATAGGTGACTTAGTTAATGACGCTAAAGACCTCGTAGAGAGTGCTTGGGATTGGTCGTCGTTACGCACTACTTTAGCTATCAATACTACCGACAGTGTCTACAACTACGCACTCACTGGCAGTCAGAATAAAGTCAAGGAACTTAGCGTCCTGAATGACACCTCTAATTTAACAATGGAGTACAGGACTAACAAATGGATGGACGACCAGTATTTCCTACAGTCACCACTTTCAGGCGCACCTCAGTACTACACGTACAACGGAGTTAACGCTGCTGGTGACAATCTTATTGACGTGTACCCTAAACCAGACGGTGTCTACGCGCTGAAGTTTAAGTGTGTGATACCTAATGTTGCCTTAAGTGCGGACACTGACAACCTTGTTATTCCTTACTCACCTGTGTTGCACCTCGCAATAGCTTTTGCTTCCAGAGAACGTGGTGAAACCGGAGGCACTTCTACTGCTGAATACTTCCAGATGGCTAACAAGTACTTGTCTGATGCAATAGCCTTAGACGCTGCTAGACACCCAGAAGAAACAATCTTCTATACGCCCTGAGGCATATATGGCACAAGAGATTAAAAGTATAAACCTTGTAGCGCCTGCGTTTAAAGGTATTAACACTGAAGATTCGGCCTTGTCTCAAGACCCTTCTTTTGCTGACGTAGCTGACAACGCTGTGATCGACCAGCGAGGCCGTATAGCCGCCCGTAAAGGTTTGTCAGTGATCACCACAGACAAGACCGTATTAGGAGCAGGGAAGATACGGGCGATCAAAGAGTTTAAGAATGACGCGGGAGTAACAAAGGTATTTTCTGTTGGTAACAATAAGATCATCAGCGGTACAACTACTTTGGTTGACGAGTCTCCAGGTGGAGGCTACACCATCACTGCTGACGATTGGAAAATGGTTAATTTTAATAACAACCTTTATTTCTTCCAGCGTGGCTATGCTCCTCTAATTTATAACACAATTGCTACAAATGTCTCAGGCGGCGCTAACAGTGCTGTGGTTGAGCTAAGTACAGTCCATAGTGCTTCTGCTGTTACCTCAGCTATCTATGGTAACGAAGTCTTAGCGGCTTATGGTAGGCTTTGGACAGCAGACTTTGCTGACGACAAGTCTACTATATACTGGTCTGACTTATTGGCAGGACATAAGTGGCATGGCGGTTCTTCAGGTTCTATAGACATATCTAAAGTATGGCCCAACGGGCACGACGAGATTGTATCTCTCGCTGCTCACAACAACTTCCTAATTATTTTTGGGAAGAGAAACATCGTGGTGTACTCTGGTGCTGATGACCCAGCTACAATGGCTTTACAAGACACCGTTACGGGAACAGGCTGTGTCGGTAGGGACACCGTGCAGTACACAGGTATGGACGTTTTCTTCCTGTCTCAAACAGGGCTTAAGAGTTTCGGCAGGACAATACAAGAAAAGTCCATGCCTCTCAACAGTCTGTCAGGAACAATAACTAAAGATATCATTACGCTGTTGACAACAGAAAGCGAATCGTTTAAGTCTGTGTATTACCCAGAAGAAAACTTCTACTTATTAACTTTCACAGGTCAAGACGTAACCTTATGTTTTGACATACGCGGTGCTTTAGAAAACGGAGCGTACAGAGCCACACGCTGGCCCCTCACAACTTTTACTTCTTATGTTAGACAAGATAGCGGAGCTTTATTAGTTGGAAGTGAGTTGGGAATAGGTCAATACACAGGGTATCAGGACAACGGTCTAGCTTACCGTTTTAAATACAGCAGTCCTGAGTTAACTTTTGGCGACCCTTCTATACTAAAGTTTCTTAAGAAGCTACGTCCGACAATAATCGGTGGTAGTGGACAACCTGTTTCCATGCGTTGGGCATATGATTTTGGATCAAGAAGTGACTCCATAGTCATATCTGTCGGAGCTTCAGATCCTTCTGAATTCAACATTGCAGAGTTTAATATAGCTGAGTTTACATCCGGTAAGCTGGTGATCCGTGATTCAGTTAATGTAAGCGGTAGTGGAACAACATTAGCAGTAACAATAGAAGCCGACATTGACGGCACAGAGCTTTCTCTACAAGAGATTAACGTATTAGCACTTATGGGTAAAATAATATGAGTAACTATATCAACAAGAGGGTTTACTAATGAGTGTACTTGGATCATTAGGCCTTGGAGCTGCTGGTTTAGCCTTCGCTAAAGAAGGTTACGATAAGCTAGGCAGAGTAGGACAACAAGCTTACGATGCTTACACCAAAGAAGGTGGACTAGCAGACGAACTGCGGGGTCTGTCGGAGTTTCAACCCTATACCGTCACTTCTGCTACTGGTAGTCAGTTTGGGATGGGCCTTGGTGAAAACGGAGAGATGGATTATAACTTAAATCTCTCCGGTACTGAACAAGACCTCCAGAACGAACAGATGAGACGCGCTGAGTCCATGTTCGCTCTAGCTGAACAAAACCCTGCTGCTCGTGAACAAGAAGTGTTCCAACGCATGATGGACAGTATTAACCCTCAGAGAGAAAGGGAACGATACGAGCTGGAACAACGTCTACAAGGGCAAGGACGCTTAGGTGTACAGACAAGTATGTTTGGAGGCACTCCTGAAGGCTTGGCTATGGCTAAAGCACAAGAAGAAGCCTACAGTCAAAACATGTTAGGCGCTATGGACTTTGCTGGTCAAGAACAGTCACGACAAGCACAGTTAGGCACAGGAATGCTTGCTAACGCTTATGTACCTCAGGCACAACTATTAAACGCTATTCAGCCGGGGCAGACAGCAGCAGAACAACGTAGGGCGCAGATGGCTGCACAAACAGGAGCTTACGGAGAAACGTATTCCACAGGTCTACAAGCTTTACTTTCTTCTGCTTTAGGGCAGGCAAGTCAAGCGACTTCTTTAGGGTCGGGTCTAGCCAGTAAAGCCTTAGGTGGTTTGTTTAGTTAATTAAGGAGAGAATAATGCCTACACTAGGACGAGATTTTTTACAAGCTTTAACAAATCCACCTGTCAATCAAGGGCTGTTTAACTTAGGTTCTGCCGTTGGTGGTATGCCGGGTCAGTATAAAGCACAAAAGAAAGAAGAAGCAGACGCTGAAGAACTTAGTACAGTTACGGGAGGTTCGCAAGAATTCTATACCATATTAGCTAAACAAGCAATGAGGGACGGTAATCCTGGCAAAGCAGCGGAATTAGTACAACAAGGTAAAATAGCAGCACGAAATGCACTCTTACAAAAAAGAGAAGACACAACATATGAACAAGAACAGGACTCAAAAGAAAACGATACAAAATATAGACTTGAAAATATAGACAGTATCTTAGGGCGAGGTGATTTAACACAACAACAAAGAACAACAGCAGAAAACTTAAAAAAATCATTAGTTGCTGCAGGAGGAAAAGAAGGGGGAGCGCTTATAAAAAGCTACGACAACTTTGTAGGTAAGGTTGCTCCTGAAGTTTATACCAACAAAGACTACACAAATTTGTTAAAGGATTTTACATCTGCGTCTGTAAACAACTTTAGAGAAAGTGTAAACGCAGGGGCTCCTAACGACAGTTTACTACTTCCAATCCCTTCAAAAAAGAGCACAACAAAACCAACAATAGTCACAATAAAAAACCCCAAAACTGGAGTAAACGAAGAGTTTGCCGTTACTTATGACTCGAACGATGTGCTTGTAAAAGACAAAATAGGGGAAAGCGATGGTAGCGGCGAAGATTCTAGTTTAGATACAAAGTGGGGTTCTGACATATTAGGAGAAGTAAGGAACTCAGAAAAAGAAGCTAAACGTAGAGAGATAGAATCTAGAGAGTTATCTGAGTATGTAGCCGATAGAAAGTGGTATGCACGAGGTACTATTGGAAATTTGTTTTCATCTGTTAAAGAAAAAGCAGGTTTAGCGGATTACGTAACCGAACACAGAAAAAGAATAAATGAAATAAGAGCTTCAAACGCTTTAGACCTTTTACCCGCAGGGCCAGCTTCAGATAAAGACGTACAAATAGCAATGGACGCTTCTATTGATCCTAATGACTTAGATAATGAAACAGCAGAGTCTTATTTTAGAGGTTTAGAAAAGATAGCAAAGGCTGAAAGAGAGTACTACGAAAACAAAAATGCTTTTATTCAGTATACAGAAGACCCTAATGCTGTGGGTTTTGAAGATTGGGTTGCTAAAACCACAGCACGTAAAGAACTAGCGTATCACGAACGAGAAGCTGGACAATCTGTGTCTGAAGTTAGGAAGTTACTAAATGACGCAAGTTTGTTGTCAAGCCCTGATGATCGTCAAGCAGCGTTAAAAAACATAACTGACGCTTTTCCTGATATTATCGGCTCGTTAGATAAAGTACAACAAACAGAAGAGTTTTGGGAAAGTACTGTTAAAAGAAAACCAAAGTTAAAGGGGATGCTTTAATGGAAGATAGACTTGCAAAACTAACACAAACACTGGACATGAATGTCCCTTCTACAGCTACTACACCTTTTTCTGAAGGTTCCGCTGTTCAAAACGGGACTGCGCCTGCGGGTTTTAGACCTGAAGATTTAGCTTCTTTAAAAGTTGAATATGAAAAAGAAAAACAAGACTCCAAAAAGAGCAGAGGAGAGATAGAAGTTGAAAAAACAGCGTGGGGTTCAGAAGACTCTTTAGCTTCCGCACAAAGGTTTTTTTCTAGTGCTGCGTTAGGTTGGGGAGACGAAATGGGTCTGGCAGTAGCTGCTGCCATTAACTCCCAAGTGATAGACCCTTTAGTCTCGCCTGAGTTAAACTCTACTTTTTCTGAAGAATACCAGAGACTAAAAACAAAATACGACGAAGAACAAGCAGCGTTTACTGAAAGACAACCTGGAGCGGCTTTAGCTGCTGATATTGGTGGAGCAATAGCGTCTCCTGCAACGTATGTTGCTGCTCCTGCTGCTGTAACAGCAAAGCTTGGACAGTTAGCGGGTGTTGGCGGGACTGCTGCTAGAACAGGGGCTTTTGGAGGACGGGCTGCTGTTGAAGGAGCTGTGTACGGAGCAGGAGAAGCCAGAGACGGCGAAAGACTACAAGGGGCAAAAGAAGGGGCGGTTGGTGGTTTAGTAGGGGCTGGTTTAACCAGAGGAGCAACGTCCGGTGTTGGGTTAGCTGCTGAAGTTCTTAGTAAAAGACGTGTAGCAGGTGATTTAGTAGATGAAAGCGGTAATTTTATTCCTATTACCTTGGCTGCTCGATCTGGAGAAGGTGTAGAAAGTACTATTCAATCTCTTTATAGAGACATCATTGCTCCTTCTTTTGGAGCGAAGGCAATCATACGAGAACAAGAAAACCCTATTTTAGAAGACGCTGAAAAATTATTAGAAAAACACGTAAACTGGGAAAAACAACTGAGCAGCGGAGTAAAACAAACAGAAGCAGATATTGATTTACAATTTAAAAACGCAGAAAAAGCGTTTAAAGATTCTGGAAAAGAACTAAAAAAACTCAAAAAAGCAGAAACAGAAACGATAGTCGTACCTTTAAAAGACAAGCTAAAAATATTAAAAAACGACAAAGCAAACCGCATAGTAAGTAAAGCAACAGCAGATGTACAAAAGATAACAGATACTAAACGATTGAGTTTTAGAGAAAAAGCTTTTTTAACTTCTTTCCCTGCTAATACAACAGCCCAAGATGTAACAAGAATATTTAAAGAAACGGACATCGGTGCCAGGTCTAGAGCGTTAGACGCTTTATGGGTTCGTAAAGGTTACAACATGATTAAAAATAAGACGTTCAGGTTTAAGTCAGGAGAACTTCAAAAAGAACTAGAAACCGCTTTAAATAATGACGTTTATTTTGTAGCGAATGTTATGGACATGCCCACTGTTATGAAAACTTTTAACAATGCTATAGACGGTGTGGATTTTTTTAAAGACCCTAACGGAAGAGTGTCTGGTGAAATAGTTAGTGCTTTGCGCTCAAGAATAGGCACCATAGCTAACGCTGCCGTCGACCCTCAACAAAAGAGGGCAATCTACGCTATTCAAGAGCAGCTAGACACGATTGTCAGAAAGCAATTGACTAAACAACAGAAAAAAGAGTTCTCTGAAGAGTCGGGTAACTGGAAATCTAATGTAATACTAAGAGATTCTGTAGAAACAACTCAGAAAGACGCTTCAAAAAGAGGAGAGTTTCACGAAACTGATTGGATTACTGCCGTTGGTAAGAATAGAAAAACAGACAACAGATACGGAATTGGAACAATGAACAGAGAAGCTAGACGTTTAGAGTCTAACTTAGCTGCGACAGATAAAGCCAAGGCTAAACAAGCAACCAGATTAGCCAAAAGAGAAGCCGGTGCGATTCATCAAGAAATAAAACAACATACTGTAAAGTTAAACAACGCTTTAATTCAAATAGAAAAAAACATTAAAGCAAAAAAAGCTGCGTTATCTGCAAGACCTGAATTAGCTGCTCAATTAGCAAAAGACATGACCGAAAGAAACCGAATAGGCAAAGAAGTAGTAGAACTACAAAAAAACTTAGACGTATTAAATCAACTGCGTTCTACTAAATCTTCTTGGTTTCATACGTTAGCTGCTGTTGGTATATTAGGGGGTGTAGTAGCTTCGTCTCTTGGTTATATTTCTTCTGAAGACGCGTTAGCTATAGGAGCAGGCGCTTACGGTCTTGGTAAAGGCTTAACTACAAAAAGTGTACAAAGAGCTATTGCAGGACAGACAAACCCACAACAAGCTGTCCAACGCATGTTACAGTCTGACATCACCGGAATAACCAGTGATATTCTAGGAAGAGCCGGTGGTGCGGTAGGTGCTAGAGGTATGCTTACAGAGTAAAACAAAAAGGGGGCCGTTAAGCCCCCTTTAGTTTCACTCTAGATTTCGCAACTGTTGCCAGTACAGGCCAACTGCTGTGAACCCTCAGTCATGTCCGAAGCTTCTGAGACGTTCCACTCGATGGACTTAGGAAAGCTTGCTACTAGACTGTCATAAGTTTCTTTGTCAACAGGTTCGTAAGGAGCTTGTTGGTAGGAGTGTTCTGCATAAGGCAGAAAGCTAATACCACTGACCTTGTCGAAGTTGTTGTACAACCATTGCCCTACTTCTAAGAACTCATCGTCTCTATAGTAGCAAGTCATAGAAGGCTTATGTTCACACCAGTAGTCCTGATATGTCTCCCAGAGACGTAGCTGCTCCATAGCTCCCATGTCAGTAGCCACTATAGCGTTCTTAGGTGACTTCACGGGGAACGAGAAGACTTTAGTAGTAGGTGACATCACATCGTCCTCTACAGGGACTCCAGCGGCTTCTAAGACACCACACAGAGGATCTCTAGAGTCAGCCCTTACTCTTCTAATGTACTGCTCAGAGTAACGCGGGTGGATGCCTGAGGCACTGTCCACTAGCTGACTGACAGTACCAGAAGGTTTGACAGCAGTAATGGCAGTACTGGCGTTGATCTTAAGCATCGTAGACCACTTTACGTTAGTCCTAATTGCTTCTTCTTTTAACTCCGTTAGCCACTCTTTAAGATTCTCACTCTCTGTCCTACCTGACATAACAGGGTGATCCATAATACCCGTCAGGGACACCCCTAGAAGCGCCTCTTCTTTAGTATTGTCCTGCCATATCTTACGTAAGTACCTGAAGTCTGTCAGTGTCGCCTGTAGCGTTCCTAGGATAGCAGCGACCCTTACCTTTTTCTTAAGCGTCTGCAGTGTGTCCGCAGGTCTAACAACAACTTCTGACAAGTTACAGAACTGGTACGGCCTAAGTATAATCTCAGAACACGGGTTAGTCCCGAAGTCCACCGTAGCGTCCCTACGTTCGTTCTTAGCGGCCTGGCGTTGACTTGCAACACGACTAAAGACACCTCGCTCACCGGAGCGTGACTCGTACAGACTCTGCCACTCGTTTAGGAAAGCTTCAAAGTCAGGCTTCTCTGTGTAACAAGCTGAGTTGTTCGCTAGTCCTCTCTGGGGATTATCTACCCACCACTGCCCTGACTTTGCTCGTCTGATTCTGTCGTCAGTGAGGTTACTGAGACTGATAAGAGCGCTTCTTCTAACCCCGCCGACAACGACGACTTGTGCAATCTTACAACAGATGTCGTGACATTCGACAGAGTTAAGCTTTCTGCCAATAGACCCTCTAAAGATTTCCACGGTGAACTGAAATAAGTCAACAAGAGGCTCCGGGCCTGACGCTCTACCTCCGAAAGTTTTAAGGGGTTCCCCTGCAGCCCTAACTCCAGATACGTCCCACTTTGGAATTTGACCAGTAAAGAGCATTGCGATAAGTTCTCTGTATGCTTTAGCCCAGCCAATTTTGGAGTCAGAGACGTGTATAACTGTATCGGTTGCATGTAGTTCCTCTGCTACTTCTGGTAGCTTCTGTATGTACTGTCGTTCAACACTAAAGCCAACGCCTGTGCCGCACATAAGAACGTACATCATCTCGTCAAAAGCTTTCGGGTGATCTATAGGTAGATAGGCGCAGTTGAAGCCAGCGACATTGTCACGACTAAGGGCTTCTCCTGCTGTCATTAAGGCTCTCATGCTGGGCATAACTTCCATGTCATGTATCGGCTTGAAAAGATCCTTAGCTTCTTTGTCAGTCAGTTTCCTCTGAGTTACCCAGAAGTCTAGGTATCTGAGAACGGTTTCTTCCCACGACTCTCTACGTTTCTCTTCAGGTAAGTACCGTGCGTATCTTGATTTATGTATGTACTGTTGGTATGCATCCATTATGGTTCGTAATCTCCGTTTGTTAGTAGTGTTAGTTTTATCTGGTCGAGTAGAAAGTACAAAGTTTGTGCGTCGATGTTAGACGCTATGACCATCGTTTCGTTAGACCGTGCAAAACAAAAGGCTTCTTCATATTCTTTTAGGTTTTCTGTTTTACGTACAGAGTCAAAGACTTCTACGGCTGATAGATTACCCTTTTTCCCGAAGTCTCCTTCAATCACTTTCATTCGTTAGTTCCTCTATTAGTTTATCTAGGTACCAGTGGCACTTGCTAAGGTCTTGCAAAGGCTTACCCTTTTGTTCATAGCGCCACAGGTACTTCTCTATGTTCCCCTTTAAGTAACCCCTATAAGCTATCCTAGACATGCTTGATTTAATAGCCTCGATGCACTCAACTTCTCCTGTGTTGTAATGCTCAGGGTAGGACACTGCGTCCCACTCCTCTGGTTTTACGTTATTCAATTTCATCTTTGTCCTCCTCTTCAAACCCTAATTCCTCTTCAAAAAGATCCAGCCTATTGAGTAACTCAGCTTCAAACCTGTCCAGTAGCTGTTCTGAAGTTATCTCTAAAGCCTCTAGAAAGTCCTCAGGATCGTATGTCTTCAGCAGACGTTCTTTAATCTCTTCTAATGTTAGTGACATCGTCAATCAACTCCTCTAACATTTCTAAGCTGTACCACGCTATTCTCTCCTTGTCACACCACTGTGCCATTGTCATCTTAGCGCCCTTCCTAACTTTCTTCTCAGGCTTCATAAGAACAAACACAAGACGCTGACCCTCAGGTAAACAATCTCTAACACTGGTGTACTTCTTGGTGTCTCCTTCCCTGAAGAAACCTTTGCACTCTACGAGCGTCCCAGACTCCGTGTGAACAAAGTCAGGACAGTATCTACGATGGACTGTGTAAGGAACTGTGAAGGGTTCATATTCAAAACCCTTCTTCAGCACCTTAGCTACGTCTTCTTCAAAGTAACTACGAAACTGTGATTTCGATCGGGCGCGGCTCATTTACTACCTCTACTAAATAACGTGGGCCTGTGGAATACAGGAAACCTCTTACGGAGGGCCAACACTGCTTTTTGTACATACAATAGGAACAACCAACGGCAAGTTTCTGGTTTCCACTTTTTCCATCTGGAAGCGGATCGTAGCAAACTCCTGGTGCTGTTGGTTGCTTTACCATCTTTTTTATCTGGTTGATTCTTTCTCCTATGTCATAGGAAATTAGGTCATACACAGGTGCTTGTGTGTCCTCTGTGTCGTACAGGAGGTAAGTCAAATGTCCATGCTGTTTGTCCATAGCTAACCAGCCGAACTTCGTTGCTCCCTCTGACGCTGCGTAGCCTTTGATCTGAGCCACGTAGCCAAAAGGGTCATCATAAGCCAGTGTTCCCTCTTTGAACTTCTTAAAACCAAAGGTGGACGCTGACTTCACGTCTGTCACAATCCCGTTGATCTTACAGTCCATAGAACCTTTGACTCCGTTGACTTCGCACTTCTTCTGCTCGTCAGTAACCGTGTGTCCTGCTGCTCTGGTGAGAAACAGTAGTAGTTCTTCTATGAGATGTCCGTAGAGAAACTTAACGTAAGTAGGTGGAGTGATGTCCTCACCCTTGTCTACATCGTTGTACACGTTCCATAGAAACTTGTCTTTACGCCCTATGTTAGACATACGAAGCTTACGACTGTCGTTTCTAACTTCTTTGAACTCTTTTCTCATAAGGTCTTTGACGTTCTCACCGAACTTCTCGATACAAGCGTCAATGTCTACACCTTCTGCTACTTCCTTCGACTCTACAAGTTTGTAGATGTCGCTAACTAAGTTATATACGTGTTTCATGGTGGTTTATCCATCTGAGTTTACGTGTGTCAGGCTCAAAACCTAAGAAAACAACTCCTATGTTTTTTTGTTCTTGAGTTCTTGTTTTGTGTGAGCGTGTATTAAGCCCTAATGTTTTAACGTCTACTAAAGTTACTTCTCCGTCTTTAATAGCAACCATATCTATCGGGCCACTGCTGCCCGCGTTGGGGAAAACTTCGTAACCGTTGTCCCACAACCAAGTGACTGCATAGTATTCAGCCAAGTCTCCTTTTCGGCTTTTGCTTTCAGAAATAGGTATTTCCCTAGTTCCATCTTTTTTAAGTTGTAAATTTCTAGTCATCAGTGTGTCTCTGCCCACGTAGTTCCAACTTTGTACTCCCCGTCAAGAGGGCACCTGAGGTCAAACGCGAGTCCTGCTGCCTTGAGGCACTCAACCGCAAGGTAGCCATACTTCTCCGCGTGTTTTTCTGACACTTCCGCTTGGACTTCATCATGTATATTCCCTATGAATTTATAATCAAGACTCCACTGCTGCGCGTAGTCATCTAAAAGAACCAGTGCTTTCTTCATAACAACGGCACCTGCACCTTGTAGTAGAGTGTTTAGTGCCGCGTGTTCTGACCTGACTTGAAGTCTACGTCCGTCAAGACCTCTGAGGAAGCCGCGACCACTTGCTCTGCCAACGCGATCTCGTAGAGATTCAAGAGCAGGCGTATTTCGTAGAAATCGTTGCTTAAGGACTGAGCCGTCCTTCGCGCTTCCACCGACGATAGTGCCGATCTTTGCGTCTCCTGCTCCGTAGAGGAAAGCGTAGATGAAAGTCTTTGCCTGAGGTCTTGTTTCCAAGCCTGCAGCAAGTTGATTTCTTGTGTGAATGTCTTCGGTGAGAAGGACATCAGTAAACTCCTTGTCGTCCATGTAATGTGCCAGCATACGTAACTCAAGACCACTAGCGTCAAACCCAACTAACTTAGTACCACTAGGTACAGTCCAGCAGGAACGACACTCGTGTCCGTACTGACTGTGGCTAGAAGGAACCTGCGCCATGTTGGGTGACTGATGCGTCATACGTCCTGTGATAGCTCCGTTGCTTATGACACGACCGTGTACTCTACCGTCCGCCTGGAGGTGTTCTAGCCACGAGTGAACCTGTGCGTATCTCTTTTGTAGCATCAAGTACTCTCTGACGGCACGAGCCTCAGGTAGATCAATAGTCTCTAGGACTGCCTCGTCAACAATAGGAGTACCTTTCTCCGTAACTTTGACGAAAACCGCACCAATTTCCGATAGCCTTCTCGCAATTTGTTGCCTAGATCCCACATTAAACACTTCAACCTTATCTTTAAGCCGTTTACCTGTCTTTTCACTGTGTCGGACATGGACGATAGGCTGAAACCGTTGTTGTAAATTTTCTTCAATTGCATTCATTTTCTCCATAAAAGTTGCACATAATTCACGAGCTAGGTTCTGATCCAGGACCCAGCCGTTCCTCTGCTGCTGTTGTACTGCGTACTGTACCTTGTGTTCTAACTCAATAGACTCAGGTGAGAAGCAGTCAGCCATCTCTTGTAACAACTTCTGATGTACTGCTTCTGTTACTTCTACGTCCCTCTCACAGTACTTAATCATACTGTCGCTTAAGCATGTCCAATCAGTGTGGTCACCTTTGGGGAAGCCCAGAGCGTTGCCCCAGTTCCGCAATGAGTGTCCACCGGACTTGCTAGGGTCACACAAGCGTGACAAGACTAGAGTATCTATAATCCTCTCAGGCTCAATCTGAAGCCCCCACAGACGTTCCAGCACAGGTAGGTCGTATCCTATAAGGTTGTGACCAATAACGCTCTTAGAGCCGCTGAGGGCCTCTGAAAGAGTTTCTTTACTGGTGTGTACCGTATTGACACCCGCTTCTCTAGTTACTACGCACCAAACACACGTAGGATCTAGGCCGTTAGTTTCTGCGTCAAGGTAAATCAAAAGTCACCGCCTACTTCTGGGTTTGCTACTTCCTGCATCCTACCTGTACTTTTGTCGTAGTGTAGCCAGCAAGCGGGGCCAGTTTCCCCCGTGTAACGATTCTTTAGGACACGTACTGTTGTCGTGTTCCTAATTTCTTCGTTCAGGTTCTGCTGGTCACGCTCCATGCCGATAACGATGTCCGACAACTGTGCGATCGTCTGTGAACCCCTGAGTTCACCTAGACTGATACGCGCACCGTCCTCGTGTGACTTACCCTGCGCTCTCTTGAGATGTGACACGAGGAACAAGCAGATGCCTGTCTCTGCCACGAGCGTCCTGAGCTTCGTCATTATCTCGTCAATAGCCTTGCGTTCATCCCCTGACTCTTGAGATGAAACAACGATAGACAAGTGGTCTAGCACGACAAACTTACAGTCCAGAGCCTTAGCCATGTATCTCACACGTGCTAGTAGGTTGTCCGTAGAAGTAGAACCCCAGTGATCGAACAGGTAGTACCTACCGGTGCCTAAAGTCTCTTCCCAGAAAGGACGTAGCTCGTCCACAGGTGTGTCTTCTTCTAAATGCAGAGGGCGGTTAGCAGACACCGACATGATACCCAGTGTGGTTCTAGAGAGATCTTCTTCTAGCGCAAGGACTCCTATGTTGCCTTCACATCTCTTAAGTAGATCAAACTCTATCTCACGTATAAACTGAGACTTACCCATGCCAGAACCGCTGGTGATCGTGACTAGCTCATAAGGTCTGTGTCCTCGCGTGAGTTGGTTTAAGCCGTCCCACGGATACGGAATAGACTTTACGTTCCTCTTCTCAACCAGGTTTTCCCATGTGTCTGTACCGGCGACGATACCGTCAGGTCTGTAGGTCTTAGAATTCCACCAACACTGCGTAAACTCCTTGACTTTGTTAGCCACAAGCATCTCTGATGCGTCTTTGAGTGGTAAGCGGCAGATCTGTAGCTTATTAGGACTAAATAAGTCCTTGACTTGGTCTACTGCTTCCTCACCCGCCTTGTCACCGTCAAAACAAATGACTACCGTCTCGTAAGACTCTAGCCACTCTAACTGCTCCTTCATCTCCTTAGCAGCTCCTGCTGCTCCTGTGCGTAGACTAACTACGTCCCATTTCCTACCTGACATCTCGTAGACTGCCATAGCGTCCAGTTCACCTTCTGTGATCGTAATGTACTTATTAGTAGTACACTTGGTCTGTCCGAAGAACCCTACGCCATTAGTGTCACCACTAGAGTAGAAGTTTTTATTAGTGACTTCCCTGACTTTAGCTGCGGACACCTCGTTCGTGTTCAGCTTGTAGTAGGGGTAGTAGTGTTTGATCACGTCACCCTTAGTAGAGTACTCTACAGTGACACCGAAGTGCCTACACGTCTCCTGAGAGATCCTACGATCTGTTATTGCTGCTACTGTGCCACCCATGTTGAGAGGCTTTGCTTTAGCGTGCGTTTCCATGCTTAGGTCACTACCTTTTTTAGTGTCACCACTAGAGTAGTGGTACGAACAACCGGAGGCAAAACAATGTTGACCTCCGTCATCGTAAATTGCTAGAGCGTCCGAAGATTCACACTTCGGACACCCCACGTGCCTTAAAAAATTAGCCATTATTTAGTTTTTCCAAAGGCTGCTAGTGTAACCTTCGTGTCCCATTTTGGGACTAAAATGAGACCCGAAGGTTACAAATACGCTTAGAAGTCCGGTGAGTCGTTAGCAGTCATCTCTGCCTCTTCCAAGACCTTGACCTTCTCCAAGTACGCTGGTACACCGTGTACTGGATGTGCGTTACCCAGCTTGTACTGGATACGTACCTTAGAGTTAAAAGGGATCTCGCCGTTGTAGGCGTTACCTTCCGCGTCAAAGCGCTTGATCTCAAAGTTAGACTTGAATTTGCGCTGCTTGTTTCCCTTGTAGTCCTTGATCTTCACACCTCTTGAAGCAAAGGACTCTGCGTCAGCTTCTGAAAGGGTGAGAGTGAGGGTATAAGACCCTGTAGACTGTCCGTTGTACACGTCATGCTGTGTCACGTTGCTAAAGTTTACAATGCCTTCTACTACTTGTGCTTCGTTCTGATTCATATGGAAATAATCTCCGTAGGTTTTAAGTGTACATGAAACAGCGGTTCGCCCGGTGGCGAACCTAAAACTGCCTGTACATACTATTATTTTACTCGCTTTTGCTACTTCTGTCTACACCTCCTTTCTCTTTTTTTTTTCACTGGTTCTATCTGTATAGGAGCCCAGTGGGTGAATTTGTTATCCCAATCATCTGGTGCCATACACCTGACTGTGTCGGTATAGGTGCCGAAGTAGCAGTGATACTGCTTACCCTGAACTTTCAACACTTCGCCCAACACGATCAACGGGTTAGGTCTAGTCAACCCACGTACAGGGCCTGGAAAGTCTACTCTCAATATTACTGTTTCGTCCAAAGGTACAGTTTTTATCGGTTTAAACATTAGTTAACTCCTTTTGTCGTCGTTACTGTTACGTATGTGAAATACGCGATGGTTAGAATGTTTATTTATTACTTAGCTCCTCGTATCGTTTAACCCAGTAATCGGCACCAGCAGCATCAGCAGCACGAGCAGCATTAACAGCAGCAGCATTAGCAGCACGAGCAGCAGCATCAGCAGCACGAGCAGCAGCATACTCATCAGTATAAGCAGCACGAGCAGCAGCATAAGCAGCACGAGCAGCATTAACAGCAGCAGCATTAGCAGCACGAGCAGCAGCCACGTAAGCAGCCTCAGCATTATAAGCATTCGCCTTTAGTGCTTCGTGACTCACGTCCTCTCCTGCTTGCCATCTCTTAACGACTTCTATATGTTCATTTGTCATTAGTTAATTCCTCGTACCGTTTAACCCAGTGCTCAACAGCCCAAGCAGCAGCCTCAGCAGCATTAACAGCAGCAGAATAAGCAGCCTCAGCAGCATTAGCATTAGCCCGTAGTGCTTCTGCACTAAAGTACTCACCCGCTTGCCATCTCTTTACAAGTTCTATGTGTTTATTCATTGGTTAATTCCTCGTATCGTTTAACCCATCGAGCGGCAGCTTCTGCGGCGGCAGCGGCAACTTCAGCTTCAGCGGCGGCAGCAACTTCAGCGGCAGCAGCGGCGGCGGCAGCATAAAGAGTTTCGGCAGCAGCATCGGCGGCAGCAGCAGCGGCATCAGCGGAATCACGGTTGTCCTTAAGCTCCTGCAACGTGACGCTGTCGTTGTCTGCAAGCCACCGTTTGACCAGTTCTATGTGTTTATTCATCACTAAACTCCCTGTACTCTTTTTGTGTCGGCATGTCACATAAGAAACACCATATATCAAAGCCAGCTTCACTGGCTAACCAATCGCATGACCCGATCTCATCACCGGAGCCACACCTGTTACACACTACTTCTAACAACGTTTCCTTTTTTGGCTTTGTGATTTTCATGTTGTCACCTAGCTCCTTCATTTAGTCAACTCCTTGTATAGTTTAACCCAGTAAGCGGCTAATTCAGCGTTCCCTTCATCCGCATAGGAAGCAGCAACAGAGAGAGCAGCAGAGGCAGCAGCAGCAACTTCGGCATCAACATCATAGGTATCGTTATCGACATCATTATTCATTTGTTAACCTCTCGTCTTAGTGTCGCATTTCTTCTTTTTAGTGTCGTCTAAAGCGTTATCAAGTACCTTGTGTCCACCTTATCACGCCGTGCCTTTGCTTTTCCTAGCATAGAATGTAGTACTTCATTCTGTAACTCAAGTTCCGCTACTCGCCGCTTATGATCCTTTATTGTCTGCGCTTGTTCTTTGATGTTCGCACCGCAGCCGTAGCAGTAACACGTGTGTCTATTCATTTGTACCTCCTAAGTGTAACCTAAGTAGTACATAAGAAGTACTACTACGGTTACTACTAAACTACTTCTTATGTATCTTCTTAAGTACTACTTAAGTATTAGGGTACACTAAAACTCTTCTAGAGTCAACAAGACATCAGGAACATTCACCTGGTTGTCGTCGTCGTATAACTCTGACTTATATATGCTGTTCAGGCATATCCGGCAGAGGTCGTAGAAGTCACCCCTGAAGTCTTTCTTTGTTAGTTCAGAGTCCTCTAATATCTTATCACATGCTTTACATCTCATCTTCTTCCTCGTCTGTTTGTTCAGGATCTATTTCAAAATTTAATAACGTAAAAACTAGGTATAACCACAACAATATAGGTAACCAAATAGGCAATGTAACTACCATAAGAAAGAACCTACTTATTTTCTCAAAAATCATTGTCTTTCACCCTTAGTGCTTCCCATGAAGAGGCCAATTCTACTACTTTCTGTATCTCATCTTCTACTTCCTCGTCTGTTTGTTCAGGGTCTATTTCAAAATTCAATAACGTAAAAACTAAGTATAACCATAACAGTATAGGTAACCAAATAGCCAATGTAACTACTGCAAGAAAGAACCTACTTATTTTCTCAAAAATCATTGTCTTTCACCCTTAGTGCTTCCCATGAAGAGGCCAATTCTACTACTTTCTGTATCTCATTGTCCAGTTCTTTAGCAAATACTTGACATTCTAGTTGTGCGTCCTTAGCGGCCCTGAGGTTACACACACGGGCGAAGGCGTACAGAGAGCCTGTCCAGTACCACTCTGTCATTAAAGACTGTGGTAGGAGCATACGGGCCTGCTCAGGCGCTATATTCTCTACAGCTATCATGTAGGAGTACAGTTCTTCACTTTCTGACATGAGTCTTTGGTAGGCATTAGTTAGTGCTTCAGATGCTTCATGTATCACATCTGTAGAACCCTGCTTCTTATCTGCTGCCCTAATTCTCCAACCTTCGTTTGGTGCGTAGAACTCTGGAGGGTCATCTACGTAGCGCCTAGATACTTCATTCCATACAAGACCCACCTGATGCTTCATAAGCTGCCTAGCTATGAATATAGGAGCTTTGCACCAGAATTGTAACTGTACGTGTCCAAAGGGTGACCAGTGACCTTCACGCGCTAAGAATGCTATAAGCTTCCTATCGTTGTCCCTCAGAGTGTCGTGTGATTTAGCAAATGACACCCTAGCAGCGTTAGCGACAGTTAGGTCTGACCCTAAGCGGTCTATTAAACGTGCTTGTGTTGACCCTGAGGTCGTCTTGTTGTCCTTATTCATCTTCTACTATCTCCATGTCATAAGCTAAGTTCCTAGACTCCATCAGTTCATCTAGGTACTTATAAATCCCAGCGTCTGTAGTGCTTTCGTCGTCAAACTCAAGTGTAATTGTGATTACCTTCATGCTTTACGTTCTCCCTTGTTGCTGCTCATGTAGCGATATACTGCCAATCTAGTGGCGTTGGATAGAGGATGCACGGAAGTAAAAACCGTACGCGGCCTAGGCGTTGCCCCTCTAAGTTTAGTCCTCTGCATTTTCTTAAGTAGTTCCCTAATAGTCCTTTTCATGGTTTAACCTCTTGTTGTGTTTGTTGTATCCCTGTTTTACAGCTTTCTTCCTGTCCCTATAGACAGTACTTTTGTTAAAAGTACGGCTATGCTTTGCTACTGGATTCCTCGTTTTTCTCCTGTCCTTCATGAGTGTTACCCTAATGCGTTCTAAACGCCTCTGTGAGCTGCTGACGGATGTAATCGGTAATGACTAGGTTACCAGCATCAACTACTGGCAAAAGCTCTCCTGTGTCCTCTGAGAACCTCTGAAGAGACAAGGGCTCAAACTCTCCGTTGTACTCGTCTATAACTTCAAAGTCTAACACTACTAACTCACCCTTTTTAATCAGTTCTATTTCTGCTTTCATGATTAGCTCATCCTTAATTCAGTCTGGAAAGGTACCATAGCGGCACCAGTGTTTGCTTCAAATACTGCTTGTGAGAAACCTCGCCGCCAGGTAGACTGATTGTGCATTAGGGTAATAAATGCCTTTAAATAGATATTTGTAGTCGGTCATAGTGTCGCCTCGTAAGCTTTTACTGATGATTTCAATGTCGTGCACTTGTAGCAAGTAAAACACGCTACAAAAGCCTTGTGGGAAGGCGAGTACTCAAATAAAGTTCCGTATTCGAACCGATATTTCATGATTTGATTTCCCCGAATATTAAATTTAAATCAATGGCATGTTTTTCTGCCAGGTTATGTATTTCACTGCACAATCCACCCTGCTGTAAATGAAGCAAGCAAAAATCACCATAATGGCTTTGTAACTCGTTTATTCTCTCGCTAAAACTTTGGCCAGCTCCACCAAATCTAGTTTCCCATTCGCTTATTAAAGTATTCATGATTGCAATTCCTTGTTATTGGTTATCCTGCAAATTAACAGGCGATAGCTACCCGATTGAGTAGCTATGGTCTGCTAATCCTGCAATAAATAATTGTCTGCTAACCCGTCTTCTATTTTCTCGACCCAATCTGGGTGTGATTCTTCTAGATTTGCCAGTTTGTTAGCTAGATCATTAGAGGACGGCCCGAAGATCATTTTAGGGTAATTATCCTCTGCCTTATCAATCGCAAGGAATTCGCTCAGCGTGTTTATATACTCGTTTTTAAATTCAAAATAGTTCATGATTTCGATTCCTTGTTATTGGTTGTTAATAAAACATTTCAGATTGGTAGAATGATTCGGGTATATAGGAATCATCCCTGGCAGAAAAAATAGATTCTCCAGATTCCTGCAACCACTCGACCCGTTCTTTTATGTCGATATCATTCCAATATCGGAACATTTCATCCCATTGCCGCTGAGAATAATCATCATCTGAATAAACTGGATAATCGGATAATGCCGCTTGAATTTCCTTCGCTAGATCAATAATTTGTTTGGGTGCATCTTGGCGAATAATAATTAACTCAACCCAACCGCAGGCCCAGTGACCCGCTCGAAAATCGTATACAAATGGTTCACCATCTCCGCGCAATTTATCGAATTGTTCTGCTAAATCGGTTAGTTCCTCAAGGATTAATTCGTAATTACTATTTTCCATGATCGAACTATCGCGAGTCCGTCCGTAGAGAGTGTAATCACCTATCGGATTATGTCCGGAGTAATAGTCTGGAGCTTCCCATCTGTTTAGTTCATTCATTTTTATATTCCTAGTTATTGGTTTATTCCCGTTATTCGGGTCAATACCTGCTATTTCTAACAGGCATTCATCCGATTAAAGGTTAACTATGCGTATCCCTTTATAGTGTGTGTGTTTCGTCGTGATGTGCCTATTGTATGCTTATGGCATCTCGTGTCTACACTTTAATTGACCACTATGATGCAACATAAGTACCAATGATGTAGCTAGGATTCAACCTAATTTTCTTGTGTTGTGGTTGCTTGTGTGCTACTCGTGTGAGCCAAAGGTAGACCCTAGAAGCACCCACATTAGTTCACACATGTCAACCTTTTACTGAGATTTCTTGTGCCTAACACATGGCGACCTTGGGTGCAACCCATGCAAGATCCGTGCCAACTTAGGTTGCTACCAGATCCTGACCCGCGTGTCAACCCGTGCAAGAATCATGCCAACTCAGGTTGCTACCACAGTCACGGCCTTGTGTCAACCCATGCAAGAACCATGCCAACTTAGGCTGTGCCAAAGGCTACCCGTGTAGCCAGTGTGTAGCACAAGGCCCTACCACATGTGTGACCCTTGTGTCAACCATGCAAGACTCGTGCCAACTCGGGCAACGTGCAAAAGTTTCACCAGATTTGGACGGGGGAGGGGGTTTTGTTTATTATTATTATTATAGTACCCACCCAAGTACAAAATAGGGGTAAACAGAAAACACAAGTAAAAACTAAGAAAAAACACAAGTAAAAACTAAGAAAACTAGCCAATTATAAACACATGTAACCCCTTGTTTTTACAAGGGAAACTACTACCGCCACTACTAGGTGATAAATGGAGTGTATTAAGTGACACTCTTGTCAGCAAAAAGAGTCTAACTACTGACAAAAGTGTGCTTATTTAGCGCACATAAGTGTACTAAAGTACTACCTATGAGCGCACATAAGTGTACAAAAAGCTTGACTTAGCTGTATTCTTATGCTATACTGTAGTTGTACTTAAGGACATTTGTTTATGACTGATGAAATCAAGAAGAGAGGTCGTGGTAGACCTCGTAAGTCAGACATAGCGGCTGTAAAGCCAGGAAACAAAGGTAAAGTAGGTAGACCAAAGGGTGACGCTGCGATAATAAACGAGTATAAATCTCGTATGTTGGCTTCCCCTAAGTCACGAAAGGTGTTAGAGACTATCTTTGATGCTGCTTTAGACAACGACCATAAAAACCAAGCTTCTGCTTGGAAGTTAATCATGGATCGTATGTTACCTGTAGGTGCTTTTGAGAAAGAAGTCATCAAAGACGCTGGTAGAAACTCTATACAGATAAATATATCTGGTGTTGGAGCTATAGACATAGCAGACCAAGGTGATAATGGTGTTGGATCTATGTCTAATGTTGGAACTATGTCTAATGTTGGAACTATGTCTATAGAAGGCGAAGGAGAAGTAGTAGACAACTATGGTGGAACAGATACAGCCAATGAAACTTAAAAACTTCTCTTTAGATGAGTTTGACTGTCGGTTCACAGGTGAAAACCGTATGGAACAGGACTTCTTAGCTCAACTAGACAAACTAAGAACAGCCTGTGGTTTCCCTTTCGTTATCACGAGTGGCTACAGACACCCCACAGAACACCCAATAGAGGCTGCTAAGATAATCCCCGGTACACACGCTCAGGGGATAGCAGCGGACATAAAAGTCATAGGTTCTGCTCAGAGATATTGTATACTACGCGAGGCGTTACACTTAGGCTTTACTGGAGTGGGAGTAGGTAGTACCTTTGTCCATGTAGACACCAGAGGGACTACTCCTTCTGCGTGGCTGTATTAGGTAAAACCAATGACACAAGGCGCTACTGAACTAAACATAGAACTCCTCCCTTGGCAACAGAAAGTCTGGGAAGACAACACTCGTTTTAAGATTGTAGCAGCAGGTAGACGTACAGGGAAGTCCAGACTAGCTGCTTGGATGTTGATCCTAAACGCACTACAGGCCGACAGAGGACATGTGTTCTACGTAGCGCCTACACAGGGCCAGGCGCGGGACATCATGTGGCAGACACTGCTGGAGTTAGGTAACCCTGTGATCTCTGGGAGCCACATTAACAACCTACAGATAAAGCTAGTTAACGGTGCTACCATAAGCCTCAAAGGTGCCGACAGACCTGAAACAATGCGTGGTGTAAGCCTTAAGTTCCTTGTGTTGGACGAATACGCAGACATGAAACCAGAGGTCTTTGAGCAGATCTTAAGACCAGCACTGGCTGACCAGAAGGGCTGTGCGATGTTCATTGGTACCCCCATGGGCCGCAACCACTTCTACGAGTTGTACAAGTACGGAGAACTAGGGGACGACGAGACTTACAAGACATGGCACTTCACGTCTTATGACAACCCTTTGCTAGACCCAGAAGAGATCAACGTAGCTAAGAAGTCCATGTCTACTTATGCTTTCCGACAGGAGTTCATGGCTTCTTTTGAGGCTCGTGGGTCAGAGATGTTCAAAGAAGGCTGGGTCAAGTTTTCAGAGGATAAACCAGAGGGAGGTGATTACTACATTGCTGTTGACTTAGCGGGGTTTGAAGAAGTCAACAAGAAGCGCACCAAGAACTCTAAGTTAGACGAGACAGCCATAGCAGTTGTCATAGTCAATCCTGAGGGTTGGTACGTTGAAAACATCATCTACGGACGCTGGAGCCTCAACGAGACAGCAGACAAGATATTCCAAGCTGTACGCGACTACAAACCAGTAAGCGTAGGTATTGAAAAAGGAATAGCAAAGCAGGCCGTAATGTCTCCTCTAATGGATCTACAGAAGCGCTACGGGACGTTCTTCAGAGTCGAGGAACTAACACACGGTAACAAGAAGAAGACTGACAGGGTGATGTGGGCCTTACAGGGACGCTTTGAGAACAGCTTTGTAACACTAAACAAAGGAGAGTGGAACTCTAGGTTCCTGGATCAACTGTTTCAGTTCCCTGATCCACTAACTCACGACGACTTAATAGATGCTTTGGCGTATATAGATCAGTTAGCAAACGTGGCTTATGACTATGATTATGAAATTGACGATCACCAGATACTTGACGTAATAGCAGGATACTAACTATGAATGAACACACTAAAAAAATAGGCGACTACGCGCTAAACGAACTCAACAGGAAAAACACATACAAGCAATTAGATTGTCCTGAGTTTACCTATGCGGGATACATCTTCCGCTTTGGTTTCTGGCCTTCCAATATCAACGGAAAACTACATCCTTACATGGCGATGATAGTGTGGACTCCAGCAGGTTGGAAGACGTTAGAAACTGGTGTCTTGCTGTACAACGAAGACGTTCGTATAGACGAGGCTTCTTCAGACTTGGCTGAAGATCTTAAAGTATTCATGTGGCACATTGGTAACGTATTTACACCGGCTTTTGTTGCTTTTATGAAAGAAGCCCCCGTTCTTGATGCAGTAGCTGCAGGAGATGTAACCATGACACCTTTAGAAAGAATTGCTAAACTACTAGGTACTGTACGTGTTACCGCAAGCGGAGAACTAGAATTTTCTAGTGTATCAACATGAGTGAAATATTTGAAACAGACCCCTTGTTAATAGAAGAATCTATTGAAGATTGGGTTATCACTAAGTGTGACGACTGGCGCGACAACTACGAGTCTAACTACTCGACTCGCTTTGACGAGTACTACAGGCTCTGGAGAGGCATCTGGGACGCTGCTGACAGCTCAAGAGCCTCTGAGCGTAGCCGTATCATTGCACCGTCTCTGCAGCAAGCAGTAGAGTCCAACGTAGCAGAACTAGAAGAAGCTACCTTTGGTCGTGGCAAATGGTTCGACGTGTCGGACAACGTGGGTGACAAAGATCGTCAAGACGTGATGTACCTACGACAGAAGCTAACCGAAGACTTTGAGAACTCTCAAGTCCGTAAAGCAGTCGCTGAGTGTCTTATCAACTCTGCCGTGTTTGGTACAGCAGTTGGTGAGCTTATTATACAAGATGTAAAAGAAATGGTACCGGCTAAACAACCTATTATGGGAGGTGATCTACAAGCTGTCGGTGTTAACATTAGAGAAAAAGTAGAAGTTAGACTTAAACCTATCCTGCCACAGAACTTCCTGATTGATCCCCTAGCTACCAGTATTGAAGACGCACAGGGTGTCGCCATAGACGAGTTTGTAAGCCTACACCAAGTAGAGATGCTTCAGGAAGAAGGTGTGTACCGTGACGTTTATGTAGGCACAGCAGCACCGGATACTGACCTAGAGCCAGACCAAGACCTTACGATGTACAACGACGACAAAGTGCGTCTTACAAAGTACTACGGCTTAGTCCCTAGAGAGTTACTTGAGAGTGCCACAGAAGACGACATAGAAGACGATGAAGAAGTAGAGGACATTTCTGGTGTTGGAGCAGTGTCTACCGATGAAGACGACGAAGAAGAAACCGCTAAAGGTAAATCGAGGTACGTGGAAGCGGTAGTAGTAGTCGCCAACGGTGGTGTCCTTTTGAAGGCAGAAGCTAACCCCTATATGATGCAGGACAGACCTGTGGTTGCTTTCCCATGGGACATTGTCCCTGGAAGGTTCTGGGGTCGTGGCGTATGTGAGAAGGGGTACAACTCCCAGAAAGCTCTGGACACAGAGTTAAGAGCAAGGATAGACGCTCTGAGCCTCACAGTACACCCTATGTTAGCCGTAGACGCAACAAGACTGCCTAGAGGTGCTAAACCTGAGATACGCCCCGGTAAGATAATACTGACCAGCGGTGACCCTCGTGAGGTACTACAGCCGTTTAACTTCGGTCAGGTTGACCAGATTACCTTTGGTCAAGCCGCTGCGTTACAGCAGATGGTACAGCAAGCTACAGGGGCTGTTGACTCAGCAGGACTCAGTGGTGCTGTTAACGGCGAAGCAACCGCTGCGGGCATCTCAATGTCTCTGGGTGCGATCATTAAGCGCCACAAGAGAACACTGATTAACTTCCAGCAGTCCTTTCTCTTACCTTTCGTAAGGAAAGCTGCCTACCGCTACATGCAGTTTGACCCTGAGAATTACCCAGTTGCTGACTACAAGTTTAACGCCAGTAGTACTCTAGGCATTATGGCTAGGGAATACGAGGTTACACAGCTTGTGCAACTACTTCAAACAATGCAGAAAGACTCACCTCTGTACAACACACTGATTCAGTCTATTATCGAGAACATGAACCTGTCTAATCGTGAAGAGTTGTTAGTAGCGATGCAACAGGCTATGGAGCCTAAGCCAGAAGAAGCACAGATGCAGCAAGCGACTCAACAGGCACAAGTGGCTCTACAGCAGTCACAAACTTCTGCCCTTAACGCACAGGCCCAAGAGTCCTCTGCAAGAGCCGGTAAGCTGGTAGCAGAAGCTCAGGCAGTACCACAGGAGGTAGAGATAGATCGTATCAACGCCATCACTAGAAACTTACGTGAAGGTGACGGTGACGACAAAGAGTTTGAAAGGAGAATGCGCGTAGCTGACACCCTTCTTAAACAACAAGAAATCAGAGGTAAAACAGATGCTAACAGACAAAGAACTGCAGGGCCTACTCAACAACGTCAACCGACACCTCCGTCCCCAATGGGAGCGCCTGGAGTCGCTGGAGCGCCAGATCAGGGAGTTATCTAATGCCGAAGAGCAAAGACCCAAAGCTAGCAAAAGCGGGAGTAAGCGGGTACAACAAGCCAAAAAGGACTCCTAAGCATAAAACTAAGAAGTTCGTCGTAGTGGCTAAACAGGGTGACCAAGTTAAAACCATAAGGTTTGGTGACGCTAATATGACCATTAAGAAGGAGCAACCCGCTAGACGTAAGTCATTCAGGGCTCGTCACAAGTGTGACACTAGTCCACCCAGTAAACTCACAGCAAGATATTGGTCTTGCAAAAAGTGGTAGGAGGTGATCCATGCCGAAAGTAGGAAAGAAAAGCTATCCGTACACCGCAGCAGGTATGCAGAAAGCTAAAGAAGCATCCAAAAAGAAAGGTAAACCCATGCGTAAGCAAGGCAAGTCCAAGCGGTAAACAAAACGCTTGACTTATAACCTTAAATATGCTACAATATAACTATAGTTAACCATAAGGGGGAAACAATGACTCCTGAGCTTGAAACCTACTACAACAACTACAACCAACTATTTAATAGCCTAGGTTTCAAACAACTCTTAGAAGAGCTTGTTGATAACTCTAAAGACCTTGCTGATGTAAGGTCAGTTAAAGACATAGAAGAACTCTTTTACCGAAAGGGCCAAATAGCCGCTTTTGCAAGCATAATCACCCTAGAGGATATGATTACAGCAGCAAGAGAGCAAGCCGAAGAGGTAGAAGAAGATGTATAAAGTATACGATTTTCGTTGTGCAAACGGACACGTATTTGAAAAGTTTGTAACAAGTGGCACTACAGACAGTAGGTGCGTCTGTGGTGACATGGCTACAAAAACAGTATCTGCCCCGTCTTTTATTCTTGAGGGTACTAGTGGGGATTTCCCCGGTAGACACCTTAAGTGGCTAAAAGAACACGAATAAGCAGATAGCCTTGGCCAGTGCTATACCTGTATTGCCGCTGGTCGCCTCCATAATGATTATTGTCACGGAGTTTAATTATGTCAAGAGCGACGATGGTCGATTCGTCCCCTGAAGAGGGCAACACGGAAGACCTCATAAACGAAGCAGAAGAGATTCAACTAGAAGTTGAGCAACCTCAAGAAGAACAACCTACTATACCAGAGAAGTACCAAACTAAAAGTTTAGAAGAGGTAGTGCAGATGCACCAGGAAGCTGAGAAGCTTCTAGGTCGTCAATCCTCTGAAGTAGGAGAGCTTCGTAGAGTTGTAGATGACTACATTACAAGTCAACCACAACAAAATGCACCTCAACAACACGTTGAGCCTGACGACGATATTGATTACTTTACAGATCCCCAAGCAGCCGTTAATCGTGCTATTGAGAATCACCCTAAGATTAGAGAAGCGCAAGAGTACACTACTGCTTATAAAAAGCAGACATCACTCGCGCAGCTTCAGAGTAAACATCCAGACATGCAAGACATCCTCAGTGATGAGAAGTTTGCAACATGGATCAAAGCTTCTAAGATTAGGACTCAGTTATTTGTAGAAGCTGACCAGCGCTTCAATTCCGAAGCTGCTGATGAACTCTTTTCACTATGGAAAGAACGCAAGACAGTTGCACAGCAGACCGCACAAGTTGAAAAACAAGCGCGTAAGCAGCAACTTAAGGCAGCTAACACAGGTAACGCACAAGGCAGTGGTGAGGGTACAAGAAGAAAGATTTATCGCAGGGCCGATATTATTAAACTGATGAGAACAGATCCTGAGCGTTACCAAGCTATATCAGCAGAAATACTGGCAGCTTACGCGGAGGGACGAGTAAAATAATCTATTAGGAGATTTAAATGGCTACTGCCACATATCCCGGAGCGGGGGGCAACACCGCTAAAACAGAAGCAGCTACATTCATACCAGAAATCTGGTCTGATGAAATCATTGCTGCTTACCAGAAGAACCTTAAAATGGCTCCTCTTGTCAAGAAAATTGGCATGAATGGGAAGAAGGGCGATAAGCTCCACATTCCTAAGCCTGTCCGTGGTGACGCGAATGCTAAGGCTGCTGATACAGCAGTTACTATCATTGCGAACACTGAGGGCGAACTGACTGTTGACATCGATCGACACTTTGAGTACTCAAGACTCATTGAAGACATCGTCGAAGTACAGGCTCTTAGCAGCCTTCGTCAGTTTTACACAGAAGACGCTGGGTACGCTCTGTCTACCAAGATTGATGCAGACCTTCACTCTTGTGGTACTGGTTTCGGTAACGGAGGCGCAGTTGTATTTGGTGCCGCTGCTACTGACTATCAGCACACAGGTTGTTTCTTCAATGACGGTGGAACAACGACTCAGTACACAGATGACACGCAGGTTGCTGCTGACATCTTTACTGATGCTTTCTTCCGCGACATGATTCAGAAGCTTGATGATAACAACGTACCGATGGATAATCGTGTACTCGTTATTCCTCCTTCTGTTCGTAACACGATTATGGGTGTTGAGCGTTATGTATCTTCTGACTTCGTAAGTGGTCAGGCGGTAAACTCCGGTCTTATCGGTAATCTGTACGGTGTAGACGTGTACGTGTCTGCTAACTGCGCTACTATCGAGGCTGTTGGTGACAACACTGCTGACACTGCTATCGCTACTCGTGGTGCGTTGCTGTTCCATAAGGACGCTATCGTTCTTGCGGAGCAACAGTCTATACGATCTCAAACCCAGTACAAGCAGGAATACCTCTCCACACTCTTTACGGCTGATTGCCTGTACGGTGTAGAAGTGTATCGTCCTGAAGCTGGTTTCGTACTGGCTGTACCTGAGTAAAGCTACAAAGGGGGGCGCAATGCCCCCTTATCTTTTTTAAAGAGGTGACCGCTTGAGAAACACCATTATTAGCTCTATTAGGCAAGGTATACGAAATGCTATAGAGAGTGTTGTAAGCGCTCTTGCCCCTATATTCTACTGGCCTGGTACTCATACTTTAGAAGCAACCACAGGCACTGATCCCACGTTCACCCGCGCTACTGCTGCGACATTTGAGGACTTTGAAGGCGTTATTAGGACGGTCGAGAGCCAAGAGCCAAGGTTTCAGGGTGCTAGGCGGGTTGAGAATCGAATTAATTACAGTGAAGACCTCACGAAGGCTCCCGTGTACCCAATTCCCGGTTGGTCGGTACAAAACGGAGGCACTATTGATAACGCCTCTACATTTACCTTTGCAGCTAACGCGCAATCACAACTTAGGCAATACATTGTTTATGATTTAGGTGAAACAGGAGCTGGAACCTTTGCGCAACGTGTAGAAGTCAAAGGGACGGCGGGACAAAAAGTCAGAATAGGTGCTGGAAGAAACGGACAAATATTTTATTCAGGTGATATTACGCTTACTGGAGATTGGCAGTTGCTGGGTCTTACTGGCACAACAACGGCTGGCGGCACTTCTTGGGAATACCTTATACGCAACGGATCTAACGGGCTTGTTCACACTATTAACGTAAGAAAAGCGCAGTTTGAAATCACCACAGGCCAGACCAATCAGAACCCCAGCGAGTACGTGTCAACAGGGGTTGGTACTGGCCCTGAGTTAGCTTCCAATGTTGCGGCAGATTGGATTCCGAATGGTGGAGGTTCAGCGGTTCAGGATGGCGAATGGATTGTTATTACGGGGGCGGGGGCACACACTACGGGGGTATCTCTTCCGATACCAACCGTAAACGGCGGAACCTATCTTTGGAGTATGGAGGTTGAGCTACTGACGGCAACTGCGTTTGACCGTTCAATATCCGTCATCACCGCAGGCGGCGGGGATGCTTTTACGCCCAGCAGTTATAGTCTTATATCAAGTAGCCAAACAGTTACCTATAGTGGAGTTTGTACAGACGCAACTTCACCTTCATACATAATAGCCCACCCAAGAGGCGTAGGTTTAACCGCTCGTATTAGAAACGTATCAGTCAAACAAGCAGAACACGGCGCTAACGTAGACGGTGTCGAGTATTTCAACACGCTCAACGCTAACACAGTCACGTCCAACGTGGTCACAGAGGCCGTAGGGTCTCCGCTAACACGCGCTAACACCCAGTTTGGTGATCTGCATGGGGTAGGTGGTGATTACTTCTCTACGCCTAATGTCGTGACGACTTGGCCTGAGTTGGACATCAGGGTTAGGGCTACTCGCGATAGTCAAAACACAAATATGCTGTTTGGCAAAGATGGGGCAGGGCAAAGAGCATTTCAACTTTATTACGCTGCTAGTGGCGCATTTCTATTTTATTATTCTGAAGACGGCTCTACAGTTTTAAGCACAACTCTCACAAGCGCAGTTCCTTTTGCCGTAGGCGAATTAGGTTGGTGGAGAGTTACCCTTGACGCTGCTACAGGTGACATTAAGTTCTTTACTGCTGATGGCAATCTAGAAGCCCCTGCTATTAGCGACTACACACAACAAGGCGCAACTCAGAACCCTGCTGGTGGTGCAACATCAATCGCTGTAACAACCGCGTCTTTCTTAGTAGCCGCATGGGCTTTGAATACAGGCACCTACCCCTACGATGGCAGTTTTTACCGTGGTCAGGTATTCAACGAGATCGACGGCACAACACCCGTAGTTGATTTCACGCCGGGTTCATACGTCAGCGGCAGCACCTTCGTATCATCGACATCAGGCGAGACATGGACACTAGAAGGCAATGCCTCCATTTTCCAGCCTCCGGTAGATGAGAGTGGGCCATTCGGGTATCTTGCTGAGAAGGCTAGTACGAATCTGGCGCTTCAGTCTGAGGACTTTACGACTAGTTGGGTTATTCAAGGTGGTACAGTAGCCGCTAATGCCGCTGTTGCTCCTGATGGCACAACCACGATGGATCGGTTGGCGGTAAATAATGTGAACGGCAATCACATCGTATACATGCTACCAACCGTCACAGCAAGTACAAACTACACCTATAGCGTTTATATGAAAGACGATGGCGCTGGTTTTGGAGGTATTTGTTTTGGGACAGGCGATAAATTTATTTCAGTGGTTGTAGACCTTTCTACCGGCTTGGTAACTGATACTGAAGTTGGTGCCGCCGGAGGAACAATAGTTGCCACTGGCTGTGAAGATGTTGGTAATGGTATCTATAGAGTTTGGGTGTCAGGAAACATATTTAATGGCGCTGGGTACATGATCCTATTCCTTTCTAACGCCGCAGTACCTTCAGTATGGCAATCCGGAAGACCCGTATACACAGGCGTATTAGGCGAGGACATCCTCATCTGGGGAGCCCAAGTAGAACTAGGCACATACCCAACATCCTACATCCCCACGACAACGACAGCCGTCACGAGGAATGCTGACGTTCTGACAGCGGGTGACATGGTCACTGATGCAGCGGGTTCTGCGTATACGGAGGTGTCTAGTATTAAGACATCCTCTGCACTTACTTACGTTCTTGCTTTGGCGGGTAACAGGTATTTGATTTACTCCAACACTAACGGAAATGTGAACACATCTGATGGAGTTAATACATCAGCATCACCCGTTGGCTCTTCTTTCTACACTGCTCCAAGAGGTGTAGCTTCTACTTGGGGTAACGCTTTAACAGCATATGCCGACGGTTCTCCAGACCTAACCCCTAATGCTTATGATGGCACTATGGGGGGAGGGTTTCTTGCGATAGGAAGCAATCAAGGCGTTGCGGATATCTGGGACGGAACTATCCGCGAGGTCAAGATATTCGACAGTGAGCTAACGGCTGAAGAGGTGGGTGACCTATGAGTTCGTTCTACATCAGCATCTGCACCGACCTTAACGCTCTGATAGCTACCGGATTGGTTGACGAGGAATCACCCCTGAGAGGCATGATAGACGGTAGAAGTGGTAACTATGTCTGCCACAACCTCCCCGTAGACCCCACAGAGTCCATGATCATCATCAGCAGCCTTGAGGGGCTTGAGGAGATCGAGGCGCTGGACTACATCACAATCACCACTCCAGAAGTGGTCTTTGGCTACAAGGAGCAGGAGACTGATGAGGATGGAAACTTATTGTGGGGGCCGTACTACTGGGTTCAGCCGCCGTCATACACGGTAACGACTGATAACTGGGTCGATACAGGACGGGTGGATGAGAACGGGTTCCCTATTTATGAGAACGAGCCGACGACTGAAACCATCACGCCTCCGCCTTACGAGACTACTCTGGGGGCCGTACTACTGGGTGCAGCCACCGTCACACGAGATCCCCTGACGTATGACGTTCCACCGGATGCGGCAATGAGAGCCTTGTACGACTCGATTTACGACCAATCACCGCAGCCAGACCCTGAAGATCCAACTGCACCACCGACAATACCGTCGCAGTATTTCGCCCTACCAAACGGGTTTGATGCGAGTTATCTATTATGAGCGAAGACAATAAGTGGCATTTCCGCAAGACGATTGACGCTGGACACTTAACAACAACGGTAGCACTGACGTTGGGAGCATTCTGGTATTTTGCTGACCTCGATAAACGCATAGCCCTGCTTGAGGCTCCGCAGGAAGAGATCAGGGTGGACCTGAAAGAGATTAAAACGCTGCTAGGTCCACTACCCATGTTTATTGAGCTTAAAGAACGCCAGGATCGGGAGCAGGACAGCAAAATCTCAGCATTAGAAAAGAAATCATAGCAAAAGGAGCACGAAATGAAGTCAAGAACGGACAGGAGCGGCAGCGTTGGAGGCCGTCGAGAGGCTACTGGCAACGACATGACCGCTGGCAACAGTGTAACGAGACCCGGCAAACGCCGCTCGTTCCAGAGTTCACGAACGGAGGCAGTGGCGAAAGAGTCCACGCGCTTTGAAAAAAACCAAATTCACAGCGGTCGTAAGGACTCGCTCAACCGAGGTTGATATGGACAAGCAACTAATTGACGACATCCTAAAGGCAAGCGGGTCCAGGCGAGAGTCTGTGATGGCCGTCCTGGTCAAGCATAAGGCACTATCAACCAAGATACTGCCTGCGAAGAAGACAAAAGCAAAAGAGTAGCACATGAAGCAACTTGTTAGCGCACTTGAGGCGATGATCACTGAGTCTGAGGCGGCAACGTCTGAGACATCACAACAGCGTGAGATCAATCACCGAATGTATTCGCTCCAGCCTATCGGTAACGAGATACCGGGCAGGAGCCAGTACATCTCGCCTGATGTCCTAGACTCTGTTGAGTCAAAGAAGGCGCTATTCGCTGAGACATTCTTCAGCGGCAGGCAAGTTATTCGCTTCATGGGTGAGGACAAGCAGGAGAGCGAGAAAAAGACCTCATACGTTGAGATGCAGCTTGACCGCAACAACGTCTACCAGTTGTTCAGAGATGGCTGGCACGATGCGTTTGTCGCCAAGAAGATGACCGTGGTCGCTGAGTGGTTAGAGGACGCAGAGGACGTTGTCGTCAGCCTGAAGAACGCCTCCCAGATGGCCGTGATGCAGATCATTCAGGAGTTGGCGTCCGAGAATGGCGAGATCGTTAACATCGATGCCGCTGGTTTAGAGCAGGTCGGGCAGGATGCCTCGGGCATCCTCTCAAGCGGCGACATGACAATAAGCTTCGACCGCAGCCGGGTTGATCTAACCCTGGTCCAGCCAGAGCGGTGCTTTCGGGATCCTTCAGCGACCTACGTCAATGAGGGGCAGTGGTTCACCTACGAGCTAGAGATTGCCCGGGGTGACCTGATCAAGCGTGGGGTCAGTGAGGACCAGGTCGAGAAGCTAACGACCGAGTACAGGTTCGCGCAGAATGACGAGGATAACGCTCGAAAGGCGCACGACTCAAGCTGGACCCGGCGCCGTCAAGCCAAGCGAGCAGATGAGCAGAGCCTGGTGACGGTCTACGTGACCTACGCCTACCTGGACATGAACGACTACGGCGAGGAGTACGAAACAGACTACGGCGAGGATGGCTACGGGCTTTACAGGATTATGTGG
>Ga0206131_10001020_pt1 | contig 37350 bp, 55 predicted proteins | sample Helgoland_Spring_FD_148636 | JGI IMG/M metagenome (GOLD analysis project Ga0206131, IMG submission 148636) | Pelagic subsurface seawater microbial communities from Kabeltonne, Helgoland, North Sea - Helgoland_Spring_Bloom_20160517_1 | ecosystem: Environmental > Aquatic > Marine > Epipelagic ... | reverse complement strand
TTCAAGCTGGTGCTGATGCCGATAATACTGGTGCGGCAATACTTATTAATCATTCAAACGATAGAGGTTTATTAATAGAAGCTGGTCGAGAAAGTAGCGACAGAGGTATTGCACATTTTGGTATTGTTAATTCTGGCGGTACAAATGTTAGAATATTATCACTAAAACAACATAGCGGAACTGATTACAGATTTGGTGTAAATGTACCATCACCTTACGTAGATTTTGACTTTCAAAAGTATAATGCTACTAATGGTTCAGCATCTACTATGCGAGTTGGGGGTGTAGGTTCAAATGAAAGTTCTAAATTAGAATTAGCTGAAACACTTAATGGCTCTGGTGTAATGACTTATGGATTTAGTTTACAAAACAGAGGTAATTTAGATAACAAATTTAGAATACACTCACATAATAATAGTGTTGATGGTAATAATTCATTTGAGATAGATAGAGTTACTGGAAATGTTGGTATAAAAGGAGCTAGTGGTAGTGAATCATTACAAGTTAATGGTAATATATTTTTAACCAACAACAGTTATATAGCTTTTGACACCAGTGCATCATCTGGACACCCTAAAATTGCAATGAACTCATCAGGAACGTTTACGTTTCAAAATACCGCAAATTTAGTTGGTTTACAAGTTAATAATAGTGGTTCTATTGTTTTAAATAATGGTACTGGTCAAGCTGTTTTAGTTAAAGGTGGGACAATGAATTTTGGTGTACCTGGAAATGGCGGTAATGTTAATGGTAGATTTTGTACTATTGAAGGAAACACAGATGCTAGTGGCGAGGGTTCTGGTAGAATATTCTTTGCAGAACATAATTCAACAACAGCGTCAAAAGAAGCTTATGGGATGTCGCTAGGTTATAGAGGTGGTGGAACTGTTTTGCCAAGTGGTTTCTCTGGATTAACTCAGATTGGTAATGGTGAATGGGGTATGTGGGGACATAATGCTTCTCAAAATGGAACTTTAATAATGTCTGGTACTCGAAGCGGATCAGTATTAAAATTACAAACTACTCATGTTGAAATGAAAGCAGTAAGCCAAAGAGTTAAATTTTCTGTTTGGACAGGCACAACTTATGGGTATGGTATGCAATCTGGTTATACTTATGGTGCTTTAGATAATGAATATGCTTTAACCTCACAAATGAGTAATACAGATGGCAGAGGTTGGTGGTGGGGTGATAATGGACACACAAACGCACAAGGTGCAATGTCATTAAACACAAGAGGTAGATTAACAGTTGCTACAAGTGTTAGGTTAGGATATGGAGAGGGTGATACAACTAATGTACCAAGTTACGCACTTGATGTATCTGGATCAATAAGAGCTACAAGTGATGTAATTGCATTTTCTGATCGCAGAGTAAAAGAAAATATTGTTACTATTGATAATGCATTAGAAAAGGTTACTAAATTAAGAGGTGTTAATTACACTAGAAAAGACATTGATGACAAATCAACTAAAATTGGTGTAATTGCTCAAGAAGTTTTAAAGGTGTTGCCAGAAGTTGTAAGTATAGATGATGAGGATAAACATTCCGTTGCCTATGGAAATATGGCTGGTGTATTTATTGAAGCTATAAAAGAACTAAAAGCAGAGGTTGATAGTTTAAAACAAGAAATAAAACAATTAAAAAAATAAATTATGGCTTGTCCTGATATATCACAAGATGAGATTACAATGCTTAAAACAGCAAGAGAACGACTAGGTTATGGATATGATAATAGTTTTAGTGTAACTGGTCCAATATATATGTCAGATTTACAAAGAATGTCAGGTGGTAATTCTAGTGGCTCTGGCAATTCATTTTTAGCAGTTAACACATTAAATCCAGTTGAAAACCGACCAGATGGTGAAAATCCATTGAGTTTTGCTGAGTTTAGTAAGTATAATCAAACAGTAACTAGAACAGCATTTAATTATGTTTACAGTACACAAAACAGCAATAGTGCTTGTCAAGCTGCAATACCATCACCATCACCATATTTTCATACTGATGTAAATAATTTAGTTCCAGATGCTGGTGGCGGTCAATATACAGCATATACCACTATTAGCGGTGCAACTGTTGCACCAGCTGGTTATTATGCTATTTATGAAACTGGTAATTTTCCAACTGCTAGCGGTAAATGGATGCAAGTAGGTAACAATGGAGCAATTTTAGCTGTTGGTAATTGTTAAAATAAATGATTAAATTTGTAAAAAATTAATATTATGGCAAATATTTATAGTTGGGAAATTTCACAGTTTAATGCTAAAATACAAGAGGGTGATAATCAAAATGTTATATATGAGATAATATTTGTATATATAGTTTCAGATGGTGAGGAAAATCCTACAACAGCCAGACAAGTTGGTGTTCAACATATTGAATACAATCCAGAAAATCCTTTTATACCCTACGAAGATTTAACAAAAGATATTGTAGTTGGTTGGTTAGAAGCAACTGTTAATATAGAGCAACTAAAACAAGATGTTGATGAATTGTTATATCAAAAGAAAAATCCAGTTGATGAGATTTTATATCCAAATTGGAACGATCCAGTATAAAAATTAATAATTAAATAAATAAAAATGAGCAAACTAGAGGAAAAAGAGTTACAAGAACTCAAAGAAACAATTTCAAAACCAAATCAAATTCTTATTGAAATAGGCGCAAGAGTAGTTGCATATAATTCAATTAATGATCTTGTTAATTTACACAAAGAATCAATTAAAGAACAACAAGAAAAAATGAAAGAGATTGAAGATAAGCATGGCAAAGGTTCTTTAAATATTGATACTGGCGAAATCACACCAATAGAAGAATAAAATGCCTAGTATTAATGCCAGTAGCTTTTTACTTGTAAAAGATACAACAGCTATTGGTCATTCTAGAAACACATCTATAACATTAGAGTTAAATCTAACTGATATAACTAATAAAGAAAGTTTAGGTTTTACTGAATATTTACCTTTAATAAAAGGTGGTAGTATAAAATGTGATGGATTAACAGCTTATAATGATTCTTTAAATTTTCAACAATTTGCAGATTACGTTATTACAAAATCAAAACAAGTATTTTATTTTAAACAATTAACAAATCCTGAGTTAGTTTTTAGAGCAGAGGGTTATGTAAATAATGTAAATGAAGTTGGTGATGATAATACTGTAACTGAATTTGATTTAGAAATTACCTTACAACATATAATAACTGTTACCGATCCAACAGAGGGTTTGACTTGGGAAAATGTATTTGCTCAATGGCAAACAATAGCGGATCAATGGGAAAATGTATAAATTTTTTATTTGTATATTTGCTTTAAATAATTAAAAAAAATAATTCTTATGGCTACAAGTGGAGTATTTAACGGAACAGATTTAATTTTAAAGTTTCACTCAACAGATGGATCAGAAGTTGCAGTAGGGCACAGTACAAGTGCTTCGTTATCATTAAGTAATGATTTACCAGAAGCAACTACAAAAACGTCAGCTGGTTTTGCTGAGCATATTGCTGGTGTTATATCTGGTGAGATTTCATTTGAAGGTTTAGTTGCTTACAACGACTCTAACAATGCTATTGAATCCGCAGATTATTTACTAGGAAGAACAAAAGTATTTTGGTCATTTGGTACTGCTGAAACTGGTGATGCAGTTTACAATGGTGCTGGTTTTATTAATAACCTTGAAATGAGTGCAGAAATGGAATCTCCAGTATCTTTTAGTGGATCAATAACTGTTACTGGTGCGATTACTAAAACTACAAACTAATAAAATAAATCTGGCACATAGTTAGTTCTGTGTGCCTTATAATTTTAACATAATGGCAAACAAAAAGAGAGGTTACTATACCTTAAAAATAGGTGGAAAGATGCGTACTATGCATTTTTCAATGAATTTCTGGGCAAACTTTACAGACATTTTAGGAGTATCATTAGAAGAATTAGGTAATGTATTTGAAAAAGGTGTTAATATTAGCACTATAAGATCAATTATATATTCTGGTTTGTTAGCTAATGATCAAGAACAAGACAACGAAATAACTTATAATCAATTTAAAGTTGGTGTATGGCTTGAGGATGTAGATAGTGAAAAATTAAATGATATTGTAAATGTTATGATGCAATCTAGAATATTAGGTAACAATTTAAATTCTGGTTTAGAAAGAAACGTAAAAAAATCTACTAAGGGAAAGTAACTAGCCAGCTTGATTGGGATTCTCTTTTAGATTTTTACATTGGTCAAGTTGGCATACCACCAAATGATTTTTGGTTACACACGTGGAAAGAGAATCACTTACTTGGAGAATCTTATTTAATTCAACAAAATTTACACTGGGAAAGAGTAAGATATAACTCTGCTATGATATTCAATGTAAATTGTACTAAAAGAAATCAAATGATCTCTCCTGATAAACTTTTTCCACTACCACAAGATGTTTATTTAGAGAAAGGTAAACCTAAATCTACTAAAGAAGAATATATTAAATTTAAAGAAAAACTAGAAAATTTAAAGGGTAAAACAGTACAGTTATAAATTTGTTATTTTTGTATAAAAATTTACTATGGCAGATAAGAATGTTAGAATTAATTTTATTGCTGATATAGCTCAATTAAAAGCGGCTTTAAAAAATGCAAGTTCAAGTATCGGAAAATTCGGAAAAAAAACTCAAAAGGTTGGTAAAGAAATATCAAAATACATTTCTGCACCATTAGCAATAGCAGGTGGTATAGCTTTAAAACAAGCTGCAAATTTTGAGAAATTACAAACTACATTAAATGTATTGACTGGATCAGTTGAGGAGGGTGCTAAAGCATTTGAAAGATTAGTAGAATTTTCATCAAAAACACCTTTTCAATTAGATCAGATAGTTAAAGCTAATAATACTTTAATGGGATTCGGATTAAGTGCTGATCAAGCTTTTAATTCAATGGCACAACTAGGAGATATTGCCGCAGTTGCTGGTGGTGATTTACAAAGGATAGCAATAGCTTTTGGTCAATCGGCAGCAGAGGGTAGAGTAATGTCTAGAGATATTTTACAGTTTATTAATAATGGTGTTCCGATGTATGATTTATTGGCTGACGTTACTGGTAAAAGTGCTAGTGAAGTTAGAAAATTAGCAACTGAAGGTAAAATAACTTTTGATGTTTTACAAGCTGCATTTGCTAAAGCGACACAAGAGGGAGGAAAATTCCATGGTGGAATGAATACATTAAGTAAAACTTTAAACGGTTTATTTAGCACACTAAGAGACAATTTAAACATAGCTTTTGCAGAATTGGGACAAGAGATAAGCAAAGCATTTAATCTATCAGAAAACATACCTAAAATCACTAGATTTATTGGTGATCTAACTAAGAAATTTAAATCATTAACACCAGAAACAAAAAAATTTACAGTTATAATGGTTGGTTTTGGTGTTGCACTTGGACCAATATTAATTGCTATTGGAACTTTGTTAACATTAGCACCAGCAATAGGATCAGCATTAACAGTAATGATGGGTCCAGTTGGATTAGTTATAGCTGGTTTAACTGCTATTGCTTATGTAATAGCAACCAATTGGAAACCAATTAAAAAAACAATTTTAGATGTAGCTAATTATTTTATTGATTTATACAATGAGGCATATGGATTCAGAGTTTTAATTGAATCTATAAGTGCAGTTTTTAAATTAGCTGTTTTAAAAATAAAAACACAAATGAGGATACTTTACACTATTGTAAGTGGAGTATTTAAAACAATAACAAATCTTATTGGAAATTTTGGAACTGCGATTAAAGGTGTATTTACTCTCGATACTGACTTAATAAAAATTAGTGTATCAGAAATGACTAAATCTCTTAAAGGTGGTTTTGATGATATTGTAGCAGGTGTTAAAGACGAAACAAATAAAGCTGGAGAGGAAGCCATGCAAATAATAATAAATGGTTTAAAAAATATTGAAGGCACAAAACCAAAAATTAAAATAGAAGCTGAAATAGTAACTAAAAAAACTGATACAGATAGTGGTGATGTTGGTGGTGGTATAACTCCAGTAAATAGTGGATTAGCAGTATTTAATCAAGAGGAACAGATACAGCAAGAAAAAGCTGTAATGAATAGACGTAATTTCTTAAATGATATGTTTGCTGTAACTACAGAGGGTGGTAAAGCATTAAACGAGGGAATGGATAAACTTGTAAAAAGTGCTCAAAAACCTTTCGAAACAACAAATACAAGTATAAAGAAATTTAATAATAGAACCAAAGAGGAGATAGCTCAAATGCAAGAAATAATGAATCAAGCTGGTAGTATTGTTACTGGTGGATTTCAACAAATGGCAGAGGGTGTTGGAATGGCTTTAGCTGATGCCATTACTAATGGTGGTAATTTAGCAAAAGGTTTAGCATCAGTTTTATTAAATGCTGTTGGATCAATGGCTATACAACTAGGTCAATTAGCAATAAAAATTGGTTTAACGATGGAAGCTATTAAAATGTCTTTTAAACACCCATTTACAGCTATTGCAGCTGGTATTGCTTTAATTGCTGTTGGTAAAATGATACAAAGTGCTGCATCAATTGTAAAGGGTGGAGATACAAAGAAATTTGCAAAAGGTGGAATTGTAAGTACTCCAACACTTGGACTCTTTGGAGAATATCCGGGTGCTAGATCAAATCCTGAGGTAGTAGCACCTTTAGATAAATTAAAAAATATGATTGGCGATGGCGGTGGATCAAGTGTTCAAGTTGGAGGTCAATTTACTTTAAAAGGACAAGATTTAGTGGTTGCTTTACAAAGAGCTGATCGTAATAGAAATAGAATTAAATAATGGCATACGGAGTAAAATTTAAATTAGAATTCGATGACGTTTTAGGTAACGGAAAAAAAATTGAAATATTAAAAGACGGATATGTAAAAGCTAATCCAACTGATCCTGATTTACCTATATACGATTTAGTTTGTACAGATGATCCTATTGAAATTTCTTGGGATCAAGATGATAATTTTTACGATCCGATTATTGGGTCAACTTGTCAAATAAATCTTTTTGTTACAGATACAACAAACTATGATGATTTTTATATTGCTGATGAGAGAGAATATAAAATTAAAATATCTTATAAAGATGGGAGTAACAATTATCAAACATATTGGCAAGGATGGTTATTAGTGGATCAATTTCAAGAAGCTGTTACCTCTACTCCTTATCCTATAATTCTAAAAGGATATGATGGTTTAGGTAGTTTAGATGGTTTTACACAGCCATTAACAAATTCTAGTGGCAATGAACTTGCTGGGGATTTTATGGTTCACATACATGAAATATTAGAAAATATTAATTTAGGTTTTGATATTTATGTTTCTAACGATATACAAAAAGATGGAGCTACAAGCGGTTATAATGTTTACGATCAAAAAACAGATATTAATGACACTATTAGTGCTAAAAAATTTTTTTCAGATGGAGTTGATCCAAAAAATTGTAAAGAGGTTTTAGAGCAAATTTTAAAATTTACAAATAGTAGAATTTTTCAAAGCTATGGCAGATGGTATATTATAAATAATTCTAGTTATAGCGAACAATCAGTAAAAGATAGTAGTGCTACTTCTGCTAATAGCGGAACTATACCTACTGGAATACGAGCAGCAGAAACTTTGTCATTACAAAATAATGCAACTGAATCAATAAAATATAATATTTATGATAGTTCTGGTGTTTATCAATCAACATCAACTGTTGATGTTTTAAATGTGTGTTCTGGATCATCTAATACACTTACTAAAACAAATTGCGATCCTAATATTGAGGATTGTGATATACCAATAGATTTATTACCATTAAATAATTTAACTAAAGAATATTTACGACCATTAAAACAATACACACAAAGTGTAGATATGAAAGGTTTTTTTAGCACAAATATTATAGGTAATTCTGGTTTTGAATTTGGATCATCTGGATGGACATTAACTAATTCTAGTATTGATACAAATTTTAGTTTTCAAGGTGATGTATCTTTAAAATCAACTAACATACAAACCTCAACTAGTGGAACTAGTGTTACAGCTGAATTAATAAACCCAATAAATGAAGCTGGTTCTGATTTTATTGGTTATAAATTAAAATTAAATAATTTTTTTAATTCAACATCTGGTGTTGTCAGGGGTTTTAGATGGCAAGTAAAAGCTGAGGCAGTTGTTTTGCCAGGCGATCCCCCAATAGCCACGTTATATTGGTCAGGAAGTAGCGGATGGACAACAACAGCCACTATAAACGAAGTAAATATTGTAAATAATAGAAGATGGAAAAGCTATGATTTTACAGCTCCAGCATTGCCAAATAATGCATGGGAATTATATTTTTATTTATATGATCCCTTTCAAACTGGTAGCACATCTGGTTTTACAGATACACACTGGGATTCTATAATATTAGACAAAGTATATATTAATGCAGATGGTCAAAGAACTGACATTTTTGAAAAGTTTGATTTATTACAATTTATAAGAAAACGAAGTGGAAATTTTACTGGATTATTAGAATTAGATAAATTGATATTAACTAACGAAGAATATTCAAAAATAAGTGGTGAATTTTATAGATCAAGAGATAAAACAAATTATTTAAAATCAATAGAACAAATTACATCACAACAAGTAATAAATGATTATAGAGATTTTGTAATTAGATACGAGGGAGATTTATACAATAATAATGTATTGCCTTTAGGATTACATAATAAAATATGGATTAACTTTGGCTCTAGTGTATTACAAGAACCGGTAAGCTGTTATATCGATTCAATAAATTATAATATTAAAAAAAATACATATAAAACTGTTATGCATATACCTAATCAAGATGATGATTTAACGTCTGATTTTGTTATAAAATTTTAAACTTTCTTTTTTCTGTTTGCTGCTGTGCCCCTCATTGTTCTTTACTTTGGGGGGTACTTTTTTAAAAGTTTTTTTTTAATTTTAAAATAAATTTTATTATCTTTATCAAAAATTATTATATGAATTACTTTAAATTATATTTTGAAGAAGACATTAAAAACTTAAATTTAAACAAACATAAAGTTTGTAAAATTTTGGATTGTACTCGTCCAACATTAGCTAACAGAATTAATAATCCCGGAAGATTTACGTTAGACGAAATATTAACATTGAAAGAAATGGGATTTAAAAGTATGAATCGTTTAATTTAAAAAAACACAATTATGGAATTTTATCAAAAATTATTTTCGTTGCAACAAGAGATTGAAGCAATATCTAAGGAATCAAAAAATCCTTTCTTTAAATCAAATTATGCTGATATAAATCAGTTATTAAAACATTTAAAACCTTTATTAAAAAAATATAAGTTGGTGATAATACAACCAATTGAACAACACGAGGTTTATGCTATAATACAAGATGTAGAATCAAAAGAAAAAATATTTAGTTCTATCAAATTACCAGATACAAATGATCCACAAAAAATAGGTAGTGCTATAACATACTACAGAAGATATAATGTAATATCACTACTAGGATTAGAATGTGAAGATGATGACGGTAATATTGCATCAAATAGAAAAGTTAACAATAAAAATCAATATAAATTTTAAATTATGAGTGAAACAAAAAAAGAACCTAACTACATTGAAGGAATTAGAATCTTCAATAAAAATGAAAGTGCTCCATGCTGGAATGGTGTTATTACACCTAATCAATTATTTGAGTATTTAAAATCTGGTAAAGCAGATAAGTGTAAAACCGAATATCAAGGTAATACACAGTTTAAATTTAGTTTATGGGTTAATCAAGATGGATCGGCTTCTATTACTAAAAATGAATATCAACCGCCTCAAACTAATGATAAAAAAGAAGAGCCATCAAATGATCTTCCTTTCTAAATATTAGCAGCAATAGGAGAATAGGCAATCGAAAGGTTGCCTTTTTTTTTATTTTAATTTGTTTTATTTAAAAATTATTTTTAATTTAAAAGAAAATTTATAATCTATGGTAAATACAAAAAGTAAACTACAAAAAAAATATATGAGAATGTTAAATTCTTACAAAAGAAAAATTGACAAGTTAAATATATTTGATATTAATTTTTTATTACAAGATTTAATTGATAAAGATCAAATTAGTTTTTGTGGCAATAATGGAAAATTAAAAAAAGACAAGTACGATATAAGTTTAATAAACTTAACTGATCCTAAAAAATATGATGAAATTTTAAAAGATAATAAGGATTTTCATTTTAGAATTGCATTTAGATTAAAAAACGAAAGAGATGTTTATAATGGAGATGAGATTATTAATAGATTAAAAAAACATATATAATATGAAAAAAAGACAATATAGATCAAATCAAGGTAGATCACCTTTTAGAGAACAGCAATCAATGTTAGTTATTAAAGCTTGTGTAATAATGGCTTTAATGTTATCATTTGGTTTATTAATTTTAAATATAGCAGGATGTTAATAGTTAAAGATACAAACGACGAATACCACTCTAAAAATAGTATAAGTGCTAGTGGTTTAAAAAAAATTCATAGCTCATCTGTATATCATTTTATAAACGAAAAGTTTAAAGAAACACCTGCTATGGCATTAGGTACTGCTGTTCATCAAGCAATACTTGAGCCAGATGACTTTTGGGATTTATACCATGTATCACAAAAAATAGATAAAAGAACTAAAGCTGGAAAAGAGGCATATCAAAAAGAAATAGAACTTGCTGATGGTAAAATTATATTAGATCAAGATACTTACGATATAATAAAAAACATTAAACAGAATTATAAAAAAAATGTTTTGGCAACAAAATATACTAAAGGTGAAAAAGAATTATCACATTATAAGAAACACGACGGAATAGACGTTAGAATACGTCCTGATGTAGTTAATAATATTGGTAATTATATTGCTGATGTAAAAACTTGTCAAAGAAACACACCTAAACAATTTAGATCAGATGTTATAAAATATTCTTATCATATACAAGCGGCATTTTATATGGATATGCTAGATATTGATAATTTTAAATTTATTTGTGTAGAAACTAATCATCCTTATACTACTGTGGTACATACATTAGATGATGAGTTTATTGAAGAAGGTAGAGTTCTTTATAAAAGAGCATTAGAACAATGGAAAAAATATATAAAAGAAGGGAACATAACTTTGTATGACGGAGAACAATGTGATGATGGTAGTTACTTAATAACAAGAAAATGGAAGAGTTAAAAAAAATAGTTAATAGACATTTTAATTTAGATATAAATAATAATACTAGAAAAGAAAGATATGTATTTGCTAGAGCTTGTTATTACAAAGCTTGTAGAGATTATTTAAATATACCATATCATCAAATTTCTGATTCTTTAAATAAGAATCACGCGACTATTTTATGGAGTTTAAAAAGTTTGCCAGATTTATTAAAATATAATAAACAATTACAAAGAGATTATGAATTAGTAATGACAAAATTAAAGTTTTTTTGTTTCCATAATGAAGAATTATCAGCAAAAAAGTTAGTTTTAAAATATAATAATTTATTATTTGAAACAGAAATTTTAAGAGGTGAGATAGATGAATTAAATGAACTTATATATAAATTGTCTGAAATAGAGTAATTTTTATATAATTTTGTTATATGAAAAGAAATCCTTATTTAAAATATTTAGGTAAAGAAGATATTTTACAAAACAAAATAATGAATTATATTAAATATAATTATCCGAGTGTACTTTACACTCATGTATCGAACGAGGGTAAAAGAACACCATTTGAACAATTTAAAATGAAATTCTTAGGATCGAAAGCTGGTTTACCTGATATAATGATTTTTACTCCAAATGATAATTATAATGGATTAGCAATAGAATTAAAAGTAGGTTATAATAAACCTACAAATAATCAAAAATATTGGTTAAAAGAATTAGAAGATAACAACTGGAAAACTTGTTGGCATAACAATTATGAGAATGTGATAAATGAAATTAATAATTATTTTAAAGATGGCAAAACATAAATCAATCTACTTTGATGAATTAACTCAAAAATGTAGATGGACTGTTGACTCAACTGATGGTTTTAAATATGATTATAAATATGTAGGTTATTCAACAGAAACTGAATATGTATTATTAAGTGAATTGTTGTTTTTTTTATATGAAGAAAAAGATATTACCTATGAAGAATATAAATCAATGTATAAAAAATTAAGAAGTTTTTGTGATAGTATAAAAGGATTAATTGACGAAAGTTAGTTTATAAAATCAATTATGGAATATAATCGAATTTACAAACCTAAAAAGTTTGACAATTTTACTATTGTACCAAGTAATATATTTAGACATAAAAATATAAGTATTGGTGCTACTGGTTTATATTGTTGGATGTTTAGTCATACCTCAAAACAAGTAATCACTACAGAATTTATTTGTGGCCATTTTAAACAAGGTCGAGATACAATAAGAAAAAGATTGAATGAGTTAATTGATAACGGTTATTTAAAAAGAATTAAAATAACAGAAAAAGGAAGATTTGTTGGCACAAATTATTACCTAAACGAAAAACCACACATCGAAAAACCACACAAGGAAATTCCAGCAATGGAAAAAACGACACAAAGTAATATTATATATAATAATATAGATATATATATAAGTAATATTAGTAATACAATATTAAAAAGTTATATACACTTTATTAATTTGTTTCCTGATCGTTACAAACCAAAAACACATGCGCAACTTAAAAAGTGGATTATTTGTTTAGATAAAATAGAACGTATAGATAAGTACGATTTGAAAGAAGTTTACTTAGCATGTCAATATATAAGATTAGATAATTTTTGGAAAACTAATTTTTTAACATTAATTAAATTAAGGCATTTAGATAAATATGGAATGAAATTTATAGACAGATTTATGGAATTATATAAAAACAGAAAAAAACAATGACAAAAGGTAAAATTTATTATTTAGATAATTACGAGCAAGAGATAGTTGAGTTAGCCGCAAAACAAAGACACTTTAATAAAGTTAAAACTGGTTGGAATGGTTATAAGACAGTAAACGATAAAAGTGATGTAAAACTAAATATAGTTGGTTTTGGTGCTGAATTTATTTTTTGTAGAGAATTAAATTTATATCCTGATTTTAAAATACATAATACCTCAAAACAATTAGGTACTGATTATTACGATGCTGTATTTATAAATAATACAGTTGATGTTAAAGTAAATAGAAATTATAATAATCCTTTAATGATACCAAAATACGCAAAAAGTGATTGTAACTTATTCGCTTTATTTAGTTGTATTTATCCTAGATTTAGATTCGAGGGCTTCGCTACAAACGAGATGGTATTTAAAAAAGAAAATTTAAAAATGACAAAAATAGAGAGTTATGTTGTAAAAAAATCTTTATTATTGGATATAAGAGATTTAAAAATATGAGTAATTATACAGCTTTACAAGATTTGGGTATTATATTAAAACAGTCAAGTGGTCAAGTACATGCTTTATGTCCTAAATGTTCAAGTACAAGAAAAAAGAAAAAAGATCCTTGTTTAAGTGTTAATATAGACGACGGTTTATATAATTGTCATCATTGTGGATGGGGTGGTAATGTTAAATTTAAACCAAAAGTTGAGTATGTTTTACCACCAAAAATTAATTCTAATATAACGGATAGTATAATTAAATGGTTTACAAAACGAGGTATAAAAGAACCAACTTTAATACATTGGAAAATTGGTGAATCAATTGAATATATACCACAAGTACAAGCTAAAAGAAAATGTATAAATTTTAATTATTATAGAGATGATAATATTGTTAATATTAAATATAGAGATAGAGATAAAAATTTTAAGTTAGTATCAGGTGCAGAGTTAATTTTTTATGGTTTAAATAATATAAAAAATAACGATAAATGTTATATAGTTGAGGGTGAAATGGATGCTTTAAGTTTACACGAGGTTGGTTTGTATAGTGTATGTAGTGTTCCAAATGGTGCTAGTAAAGGTAATCAACGACTTGATTATTTAGATAATTGTTGGAAGTATTTTAAAAATAAAAAACAAATTATCTTGTGTACTGATAATGACGAAGCTGGTTTACAATTAAGAAACGAATTAGCTAGACGTTTTGGAAGATATAGATGTAAATATGTTGAGTTTGGCGATTATAAAGATGCTAACGAAGTATTGGTTAAAAAAGATTCTGATACATTACAAAATATAATTAAAAATGCTAAAAATTTTCCATTAGAAGGTGTTTTAAATATATCAAACCTATGGGATAATGTTTTAAATTATAATCAAAACGGAGTAAAAAATTATAATATTGGTTTACCAGATAGTGATACTTTTATTAAAATTGGAATGGGTGAATGGTCAGTAGTATCTGGTATTCCTAATAGTGGTAAATCAGATGTTTTAGATCAAATTTTATGTAATATGGCTGTTGATCATAATTTTAGATGTGCTATGTTTTCTCCAGAAAGTTTTCCATACGAGGGACATATAAAAAGAATAGCTAATAAATTAATGGGTAAAAATTGTAATAACGACGATTTAAATCAAGTAAAAGATTTTATTGAGGATCACTTTTTTTGGATTAAAATAGATTTAGAAAACTTAACATTAAAAGGTATTTTAAAATTGTTTAAAGAATTAGTATTACAAAAAGGAATTAATTTATGTGTTATTGATCCTTGGAATATGCTTGATCATTCAGCACAAAGAGATTTTAGTTACATAGGTAGAGAATTAAGTCAAATAACTCAATTTTGTCAACAAACCAATACTCATTTATTTTTAGTTGCACACCCTAGAAAAATTGAAAGTGAGGGTGGTCAATATAAAAAACCTACTTTGTATAGTATTAGTGGATCGGCTGATTTTTTTAATAAATGTTATAATGGTATTATAGTGTTTAGAAACATAGGACAAAAAACTGAGTACAATAGTGATGTAGTTACTGTATATATTGAAAAAGTTAAAAGAAAAGAAAACGGTCAATTAGGTCATTTTTATGTAGCACCAGATTTTATAAACGGTGGAGTATATAAAAGTATTGATCAAAATTCAAAATCACTTAAAATTAAAAATAATATACCATGGGATTAAAAAAAGTAAATAAACATACTAGAGCTGGTTTAGGTAAAATTATTGTATGTCCAAATTGTAGTGAACGTTTTATTGTTTATCATTTTAGTTGGTCAGCTTTACAATGTATTAATTGTAAAGAATTAATTGATAAATATAAATATGAATATATATCATAAAGCACAAAGCTGGTGTTTAAATAATAATATTACTATATATATAGTGCCAATTAAAGGTAAAAAAGAGTGTTTTATCGAGGTAAATGATAATAATAATATCTCAAGGTCACCTTATTTTTATAAAAATCAAAGTATTGCATCAAACAAAATTTGGGATTTATTTTTATATTTGTATAAGCAAAACAGTTACAATGATTGAAAAATGTAATATTAAATTAGTTAAAGAAAATAAAACTAATCCAAGATATATTAATTCTACAAAATTTAAAAAGTTAGTTAAATCAATAAAAGAATTTCCGGAAATGTTACAAAAACGTCCTATAATAGTTGACGAAAATATGGTTGTTTTAGGCGGTAATATGAGGTTAAAAGCATGTAAATCAGCTGGTTTATTTGATGTATATATACATAAAGTATTAAATTGGACAGAGGAGCAAAAAAAAGAATTTATTATAAAAGATAATTTAGGTTTTGGTGAGTGGGATTGGGATATATTAGCTAACGATTGGAGTGAGGTAAAACTTGACGAGTGGGGTTTACAAGTTTGGCAAACCGAAACAGATGTTAATATAGATGATTTATATATAGATGTAACAAAAGATAATGAACAATCAAATAATAAAATTATACTAAAATACGAAAACGAGTTAGAGTATAACGAGATTATTGATAAAATAAAAGTTGATGGAAGAAAAGCAGAAGACATTTTAAAACAAGCTTTAAAACTATGAAACTTTTTTTAGCTGGTGCTGGTTGGCAAGATACTTGGATGGAGTTAAATTATTATGATTTTAATAGATTACATACTTTTTTTCATATAAACGAAAAAGAAGCAAAAGTACTACACCAGTATAATAATTTTCTTTTAGATAGTGGTGCTTTTTCAATGTTTGGCGGTGTTAAAGTTGATATTAAAAAATATGTAAATGATTATATTGATTTTATAAATAAATACGATGTAAGGTATTTTTTTGAACTAGATATATATAAATTAATTGGTATAAAAAAAACTGAGGATATTAGAGATTTAATAGAAAAAAAAACTAAAAAAAAATGTATTCCAGTTTTTCATATTTTTTTAGGTATAGATTATTATAAAATGTTATGCGATAAATATAATTATATAGCTATTGGTGCTAGTGGACAACACGGTACAAGGTGGACAAGAAATCAACCTGATAAATTAAAAAAATTAGTACAATACGCAAATAAAAAAAATGTAAGAGTACATGGTTTAGGTTATACAAGTCAAAAGGGTTTACTTGATATACCTTTTTATAGTGTTGATAGTACAAGCTGGTTAAGTGGTAATAGGTTTGGTGGTGTATATAATTTTAAAAACAAAAAAATGGAAAAATTTGTAAAACCAGAGGGAAAAAGAATTAAAACCAGAGAAACTTGCAGACATAATTTTTTTGAGTGGGTAAAATACGGTAAATATTTAAATACTATATAAATGAAAGACGCAGTAATATTATTTAGTGGTGGTCAAGATTCTACTACTTGCTTATATTGGGCAAAAGAAAAATACGATAAAATTTATGCAGTTGGATTTGATTACGGTCAAAAACATAAAATCGAATTAGAATCTGCTCAAAAAATTTGTGATAAAGAAAATATTGAGTATAAGATATTTGATATTGAACATTTATTAAAAACAAATAATTCTAGTAATTTAAGATTAACTGAGGGACGAAATAGTTTGTTTATAACTATAGCAGGAATTTATGCAAAAGGATTAGAGATTACAGATTTAATTACAGGTACTTGTCAAATGGATTTTCAAGATTATCCAGATTGTAGAAGAAAATTTATTGATAGTATTCAATTAACATTAACATTAGGAATGGATATTGATTTTAGAATACATACTCCATTAATGTACTTAACCAAAGCAGAAACTTGGAAAATGGCAAAAGATTTAAATATTTTAGATATTATAATTAATGATACTATGACTGATTATAATGGTTCTAATATTTTAAACGAATGGGGGTATGGTGTTAATGATAATCATGCAACTGAATTACGTGTTGAGGGTTATTACGAGGCAAAAGAAAAAGGATGGATATGATTATACAAAAAAGATATTATTTTTATGCTGGACATAGAAATAAAAAAGCTGGCGAAAAGTGTAGCAGATTACACGGTCATACATACGATGTAGTATGTAAATTTAATTTTTCAACTATGAAAAACGGTATAACTGTTTTGTTTAGTGATATAGATAATTTAGTTGAACCAATTATTAAATACTATGATCATTATTTTTTGTTATGGGAAAAAGATAATTTATGTTCGGTTCTAGATTTATCAAACGAACCTTATAGAAAACTACCTTTCGAAACAAGTGCTGAAAATATGGCGATTTGGTTATTTACAAGAATTAAAAACGAAACTAAATTACCAATATGTGAGATACAATTAGCGGAAACAAAATCATCAACAATTATATATAATGGAAACGAAATTAGCAATTAGCGAGGTTTTTTACTCAATACAAGGAGAGGGTAAAACAGTTGGTATTCCAAGTGTATTTGTTAGATTAGGTGGTTGTAATCTTATGTGTGGCGGTATGGGAACTCAATTTGATGGAGAATTACATAATGGCGCAGAATTTAGGTGTGATACAGTAGAGGTATGGATGAAAGCTACCTCAAAACCAGTAAATGAAATATTAGATGAAGAATGTATAAAAGCAATAAAACTAGGTGCTCACGTTATTTTGACTGGCGGAGAACCAACGATGCAACAAAAGGGATTAGAAGAATTTATGAAATACGTTTACAAAGAGATTAATCCTTATGCATTTTTTGAGGTAGAAACAAATGGAACCATAATGCCTAATGAATATCTATTATTAAATATTGATTTGTGGAATTGTAGTCCTAAATTATTAAACAGTGGTAATGATACTTCTATGACTTTTAAAGAGGATGTAATAATAGAATTAAATAAACACAACACTATATTTAAATTTGTAATTAACAAAATGAAAGAATGGCATGAGATAGGACATTTATATATGCCATTAATAGATAGAAATAAAATTTATTTAATGCCAGCAGGAGAAAATCAAGAATTATTAAATCAGAATAAACAATTTGTAGTTGAATTAGCAAAAAATAATCATATTAATTTTACTACAAGGTTACACATAGAAATTTGGAATAAAAAAACTGGAGTATGAAGAAGTATATAACGTGGGATGAGATATTTGTAAGAGCTTTAAAAATTAAAAAAAAATATCCTAACTCTAATTTTTGGGGTGTTCCTAGGGGTGGTCAAGTTGTAGCTGGAGTAATTGGAAATGCGGTTGATAAAATAGAAGATTGTGATGTTATAGTTGATGATTTAATTGATAGCGGAACAACACAAGAAAGATATAAAAATTTTAAAAAACCATTTGAGGTATTAATAGATAAGAAAAAAGAGTACCATAACGATTGGATAGTTTTTCCTTGGGAAGTTAAAGAAAACGATACAGTAGAAACAGTTGAGGACAATGTAAAGAGATTATTACAATATTTTGGAGAGGATGTAACTAGAGAGGGTTTACTAGATACACCAAAAAGGTTTATTAAGTTTTTTAAAGAGTTTTTAAATCCACCCAATTGGAATTGTACTACTTTTGAAGGTGAGGGATATGATGAAATGATAGTACAAACAAATATTCCTTTTCATTCATTATGTGAACACCATATAGCGCCTTTTTTTGGATATGGTCATATAGCTTACATTCCAAACAAAAGAATAGTTGGTTTGAGTAAATTAGCTAGAACACTTGAAACATTTTCAAGAAGATTACAAAATCAAGAACGTATTACTACTCAAGTAGCTGAATTTTTACAAGATAAACTCGACCCTAAAGGTGTAGCAGTTGTTTTAACAGCTAAGCATATGTGTATGGAGATGAGAGGTGTAAAAAAGCACGATACGTTTACTACGACGTCTAAAATGATTGGTAAATTTAAAGATGAATTCAACCCTCGTAATGAGTTTTTAAATCTTATTAGGCAAAAATAATGTAAAATATTTTTTTAATATTAAATTTTTTTTTAACTTTACTGTAAATTAAAAAATTAATTATGGAAAAAACTAAAAAAAGATACATTTACGACAATTCAAAAACTAAAGTAGGAGATATATTTTACAATTCTTGGGGTTATGATCAAACAAATATTGATTATTACAAGGTCAAAGAATTAGTAGGAAAAGCAAGTGTAATCCTTGTTCCAATTGAAAGTCAACTAGATGAAATAAAAAGCACACCTTATACAGATGCTGTAATGCCTTATCCAGCAGCAGAGGGTGAGCCAATGAAAAAGAAAATTAAATATGCTTATTACGATCATTATACTACCGCTAGGATAGCTATAAATTCTTATTCTAATGCTATGGAATGGGATGGTCAACCAAAAGCACAAACTAATTCTTATTACAGAAGATAATGGAAAACGAAATATTTGATCATTATAGACAGAGAGTTAAAAAAATAGGTGATGCAATTGAATTATTAAAATTTCACGGTTATACTATAATTGATTTAGAAGGAAAAATTATACAAAAAATAGATAATTAAAAAGTCCTATTGGAAAGCGACATTTTAAAGGTAGTTACTCATCTACAAATACTCATCCTCACCCTGAGTAGAGTTTCTACCTTTTTTTTTATAGTTTTGTATAATGGATAAACAACAAAATGCAACACTAAAAAAGGAAGCAATGGTTAATGCTTTAGAAAAATCATTAGGTGTTGTTACAACAGCATGTAAACAAGTAGGTATAGATAGAAGTACACATTACAGATGGTATAATGAAGATAAAGAATACCAAAAAACTTGTAATGATTTAAAAAATGTTACATTAGATTTCGCTGAAAGTCAATTACATAAACAAATTCAAGAAGGTAATACTACAGCAACAATTTTTTTACTCAAAACTCTAGGTAAAAAAAGAGGTTATGTTGAAAGACAAGAAATACAACACGAAGCATCTATTGAATCTAAATTAATTGAATGGACACCAGCCAACGAAAAAGAATAAAAGAATATTGCAACAAACAGTTTTATCAAGCATTAAATTCAGACAAAAGATTAAGAATATTTCAAGGAGGTACTAGAAGTGGTAAAACTTATTCATTAATGCAATATGTTTTGTATTTAATGACTATAAGTAAAAAACCATTAACTATATCAATAGTTAGAAAAACTTTACCTGCAATTAAAAGATCGGTTTTAAGAGATTTTCTACACATTTCAAGGCAATTAGGTATTTATTGGAGTGGAACACATAATAAGTCAGATAATACGTTTTTATACAATGGTCATACACTAGAAATGTTTAGTACTGATGATGCACAAAAAATTAGAGGAAGTAGTAGAGATATTTTATGGATTAATGAGGGTAATGAATTGTTTTTCGAGGACTATAACCAGTTAGCAATGAGAACTAGAAACTATATTTTAATAGATTTTAATCCCTCTGATCCAATACATTTTTTATATGATCTAGCTGAAAGAGATGATGCCGATTTATTCATTAGTACATATAAAGACAATAAGTTTTTACCTAAAGAACTTGTTGATGAAATTGAAAGAATAAGAGAACGTGATCCTGACTATTGGAGAGTATATGGAGAGGGGCAAAGAGCAATATTTAGTAATAGACAAATTTTTACAACTTGGAAATATTTACCAAAATCTGAATTTCCTGAGTTTTCTGAAACTGCATTAGGTATTGACTTTGGATATTCAAATGATCCTTGTGTTGTTGTAGAGGTGGGTAAAGTAGGAGATAAATTATATGTTCACGAATGGTTATATAAAAAAGGGATGACAAATAGAGATTTAGCACAATTTTTAAAACAAAATAATTTAAATCAAAAATTAGCTTATTGCGATAGTGCTGAACCAAAATCTATTGAAGAATTAAGACAAATGGATGTATTAGCAAAACCTACAATTAAAGGTCAAGGAAGTATTAATGCTGGTATAAGTTTATTAAAAGAGTTTGATATAGTTATTTCAAATGAAAGTAAAAACATTAAAAAAGAACAAATGACTTACTTTTGGGAAGAATTAAAAGATGGAACTATAATAAATAAACCTATTTCAAAAAACGATCACACAATGGACGCAATGAGATATTGTGTATATAGTAGGTACAAAAATAGATACGACTTTTTTGTAATTTAGCAATTCTAGTTTATTTTGTATTTTTACAGAAAATTTTGTATTAATGGCATCAATCTTCGACAGATTTAAAAATCTCTTAACCAAAAATAATCAACAAACAAATTCACAATACAACCAAGCTATATATAATTGGCTTGGTGAAAGTTTAGTTTGGAACCCAGAAAACGACACAACTTACATTGATGAGGGATATAGAAAAAATGCAACTGTATATTCTTTAATTAATATAATTACTAAAGCAGCAAGTACAATTCCTATAAATGTTTATGAAAAAGTAAATGATAATGAATTGAAAAGATATAAAGCTATGTCAAGTGGTTTAGTAGATGGATCAATATTACACAAAGCAAACCTTATAAAAAAACAAGCTTTAGTACAATTAGATGATACTGATTTACATAAATTATTAGAACGTCCTAATCCCTCTCAATCTTATGCTACTTTTATAAGTGAATTAATAGCTTTTGGTAAATTAACTGGAAACAGATACATATATGGAATTGGACCAGAAACTGGAAACAATATAGGTAAATACCAAGAATTATATGTAATGCCAAGTCAAGTAATGGAGATTATTAGTGGTGGTATGTTTGACCCAGTAAAAGAATATAGAGTTGAATATAATGGTGCTTATACTATTCCAGCAGAACAAATTTGCCATATTAAAGATTTTAATCCTTATTATGATGGTACTGGTTCTCACTTATACGGTCAATCACCTTTAAAAGCTGGTTTAAGGTCATTAACTACAAATAATGAAGCTGTTCAAACTGGTGTTAAATATTTACAAAATCAAACTGCTAGAGGTATTTTAATGAGTGATGAGGGCGATCTAAATGAAGTACAAGCACAACAATTAAAAGATAAGTTTAAACAAAACTTCCAAGGAAGTAATAATGCTGGTGATGTAATTATTACACCAAAGAAATTATCTTGGGTTAACTTTGGATTAAATGCGGCAGATATTAGTTTGTTAGAGCAATATAATGCTTCGATAAAGGATTTATGTAATATCTATTCAGTACCATCAGTATTATTAAATAACGATAAATCAAGTACATATAATAATGTTAAAGAAGCTAAAAAGGCATTATATCAAAATTGTGTTATACCAGAGTTAATAAAAATTAGAGATGAACTAAATAGATGGTTAACTCCTCAATATGGAGATAAAATGTATATAGATTTTGATTTTAGTGTGATACCAGAACTTCAAGAAGAAATGGATAAAGTAGTTGATCAAATGTCAAAAGCTTGGTGGGTTTCTCCAAATGAAAAAAGAGAATCAATGAGTTATGCTCAAGAGGAGAATGAATCATTAAACGATTTTTATGTACCAGCTAATTTGATTCCAATGTCAAATAACGATATTGATATTCCTTTACCTCAACCAATTGAGGAAGATGAAGAAGAAAAAAAATTAGATCAAATTGAATTACAAAAGGAAGAAGTTAGAGGAATGACTGATGTATTTACTACACAAGAGGAAGCGGAAGAAAGAGCAAGAGAGTTAGGAGGAGAGGGATTTCACACTCACGATATGGATGGAGAAACTATTTATATGCCATTTGAAACACACGAGGAATATGAAGATGCTCTAAAAACTTGGCACGAAGAAAAAAAATACAAACACTTATATCCAAAATTTGCTACATACAAAAAGGATGAGTAATGCAAGAAAAAAAGTTTTAGATAGATATAGAGAGGATTATGAAAAACAGTTAAATATAGCTGAAAGAAAAATAAATCCTCAAATTCAAAAATATTATCAAACAGAATATTTTAAAGGAGTAGATAATTTTATTCAAAATGGTACTACCGACTATCAATCATTATTTCAATATGGGTTAGTAAAAAACATATATACAGAAATGTATAAATCAATTGGTTTGAGATTTGCAAAATGGTATTACAATAAATACGAAAAGTATATAGTTAAAAAAAATGCTCCACAAACTAAATTACAAATCTGGGAAAGTTATTTTGCTAATTATGCATCTAAAGTAGCGGCAGTTAATGTTAGTTTAGTAAGTGGAACAGCTAAAAAAACTTTAATTAAATTAACTCAAAAATTAATGAGTGATCCTGAGTTTATGATGTTAGGTGCTGATCAAAAAGCAAGAATTTTAAGAAACCAATTTAAACAATATAGTAGATATCAAGCAAAAAGATTAGTTAGAACAGAAAGTAATAGAATAGCAAATTTTGCTACACAAACAAGTGCTTTAGATTTATTTGGAGAGGAAAACTTAGAGAAAACTTGGATTCATTCTATGGGATTAAACGAACGATCTTGGCATGCCGCTTTAAATTTTAAAACTATCCCTTATAGAGAGTATTTTAATGTTGGTGGTGAAAATATGTTTCGACCAGGTGAAGGTAGTGCTGAGAATATAATAAACTGTAGATGTACTATAAACTATCAGCCAAAACCTATTCCAATACACGAGCAAAACATATTAGAATCAATAGGTGTTGCTGTTGCAATTGGATCAATTATTGATCAAGAATAGATTTAAAAAAAAATCATTAATTTTGATGAAAACTTATTAAATGGAATTTTTATACAAAGCTGCTACAATAAAGGGAATGCACGATTACGACGAAAAGAATAATATCGTAAAAGGATATGGATCATTTTTTAATAATTTAGATAGTGATCAAGATATAATTAGACAAGGAGCATATCTTAAAACAATTAAAGAAAATGGTCATAGGGTTAAATATTTGTATCAACACGATATGATGAAACCAATTGGTAAAATGAAAGAGTTATACGAGGATTCAAAAGGATTAGTTTTTGTAGCAGAGGTACCTAAAACATCACTAGGAACAGATGTTATTGAGTTAATGAAAGCGGGAGTTATTACAGAAAATAGTGTAGGTATCTTACCAATGGTTAAAGAACAAAAAGGTGATTATCGAGAAATAAAAGAAGTAAAATTGTATGAGATTTCTGCTGTTACGATGGCTGCAAACGATCAGGCAAAAATTATGGATGTTAAAGGAGAACAAATTTTAGATAATGTTTTATCTAGATACGATAATCTAACTAAATTAATAAGAAAAGGCAATATCTCAGATGATATGGGATATGCAATAGAAAGTGAAATATACAAGCTAAAATCTTTATTTATAAATGCCACTCAGCCAATTGATGAAATTACTGAGCCGACAAAAAAAGAGGAAGAGTTTGATGTTTATAAATATTTGTTAAATAATTTAAAATAAAACTTACTTCAATGGAAGAAAATGTAAAAAAACAGCTTGACCAATTAGGCGATATTATAGATGCTAAATTGGAAAAAGCTCACGGACAAGCAGTTGACTCGGCAACTGGTAAGGCAGATGAAGCTCTAAAAGGCGAAATCAAAAATCTTACAAACGATTTTAACTCGAGAATGGATGCAATGGAAGTTGCAAACAAAAAACACTTTGATATGGTTGAATCTAAAAATGAAGATAAATCATTTAAAGGATCACTTATAAAAAGTATCAATGAGGGTGTTTTAGATAATATGAAAAATGGAAACACAAGAGGTGCTTCATTTGAAATTAAAGCTGATATGACAACTGGTGCAGATTTCACCGGTGAGGTTATTCCAGCTGATAGAGTGGCAGGATATAAGTATGACCCAGCTCGTCCACAACACATTAGACAGTTAATCTCACAAGGATCAACTACATCTGATGTAATTAGATTTGTAAAAGAATCAGGATACAGCGATGGATCAGCTATGAAAGCAGAGGGTGCTACATTAGGACAATCTGATTTTGATATGACTGCTAGTTCAGTAAATGTTCAGAAATTAGGTGCTTACTTGAGAATATCAGAAGAAATGTTAGCTGATACACCTCAATTAACTTCTTATATTTCTGCAAGAGTACCAAGTAAATTACTTACTGCTGAGGATGACCAATTACTAAATGGTAATGGTTCTGCTCCAAATTTATCTGGTATTATTACTGATGCTGCTGACTTTGATGTATCATCTAGTGGTGCATTTTATCAGTCAGTAAATGGTGCAAATGAGTTTGATGTTATTATTGCTGCTTTAAACCAGTTAGCTTTATCAAACTACTCTGCTAACCAAATTATCTTAAACCCAACAGATTTTCATAAAATCTTATTATTAAAAGATTCTAACTTATCTTACTTAAAAGAACAAGTTTATCAAGGATTACAGCCACAATTTAATGGTGTGCCAGTAATTTTAAATACTGCTATTGGTGCAGGTAACTATCTTTTAGGTGACTTTAGTCAAGGAACTCAAATGTGGATTAGAGATAATGTTTCAGTTGAATTCTTTAGAGAAGATGGAACGAATGTTAGAGATGGATTTATTACGGTTAGATGTTTGGAAAGAATTGCTCTTACAAACTACTTACCTAATGCATTTGTTAATGGTGCATTTAGTACGTCTAAAGCTGCACTTGAAACACCATAATAGTTTCAAGTTTATAATAAAAGAGGGGTATTTTTTACCCCTTTTTTTATGTGTAATAGTTAAAAAAATACTTTAAAATTGAAAATATATTTGCATATTCAAATAATTGTACTTATCTTTATGTTATAATTGTAACGAAGCAGTTATACAAACAAACAAACAAATGGAAAATTATTTAAATGAAACTAAAGCTTTTAAAAACTGGAGAAACGAAAATATCTCTTTTAAACCTTTTTATCATACATCAAGAAGATTGTATAGAGTGTCAAGATGTGTTAATGGTGTAATGGATGAGGTTTATGAAAATAAAGGTTATGATACATTGTTAGAAGCTTGGTATGCTTGTGAAAAACAATATAATTATTGGTTAAATTTTAACAAAAAAAAATAATAACATTGGGAGTGTAACAGCTCCCTTTTTAAACTTAAATATGGAAACTAGAATAATTAAATTTAAAGGTGTTGTATTATTTGTACAGTTCAAATTCTACGAGGGCGATGAAGCTACTAACACTCCACCTAATGTTGATTTACACGAGGTATGGCACAACGACTCAGAAATAACAGAACTATTAGATGGTAGTTTTATTATTGATGAAATAGAAGAAAAAATATTTAACACATTTAAAGAGGAATTATATGGCTACTAGAGAAAGATTATATCACAACATAAACAAGTTAAAAGGATTTAGAAAAATAAATCATCCTTGTATGGATAGTGATTGGGATAATTTAGATAGAGAAGAACAAAAAAATAGAATGTTAATATGGAAGATCAAGAAGAACAATTAATTAAAAAAAGGACTTATCAATTAGCAATTGGTGGTTTCCTTTTTTTTATGGGAATAAGATCAATGTACTTAAATTTTGATATGTTTACTACTATTGTATTTGGTGTGTTAGGTGTATCAGTTTTATTAAATACTAAATAATATGCCTGAATATAATAATTTAGATTTTTTTATAGATCATGTAATAGGTGCTAATAAATTTTATAAGTTACCAACAAGAAAACAGATATTTATAGTAAAAAAATTTACAGAGATAAAAGAGACACTAGAAAAGAATAAATGATAATTTTGTTTGAGTTGTTTGTTAAAAAGTCGATTATTAACTTAATCGGCTTTTTTTTATATTACTTAAATGAATGCCAATCAAAAAGGGTGTTATGCTGAGCATCACTTTGCTAGTACAGCTATTAAGCAAGGTTTTAACGTTTCTATGCCACTATTGGATTCAAGTCCTTATGATTGCATAATTGAGAAGAATGGTGCTCTTAAAAAGGTTCAAGTAAAGTATTTAGGTGTTGATAGGTATAAACATAGAGGTAATACACAGATAACACTTAAAAGGTCAGGTGATCCAAGTTATGATAAAAGGTTAGTTGATTTTTTTGCTATATGGAGTGAAGAGTATTTAGGATTCTTTATAATAAAAAATTTAGGGCAAACTTCATTAAGAGTGTCATTAAATAACAAGTATAAAGAAAATTTTAATAACTTTGACCTATTCCATAATTGTTAGTGTCACTCCTTAAAACCGAGTGGCACTTTTTTTTTATCTTTGTTTAAAATTATTATTATGAAAATAAAACTTTTGACATCAATTAAACAAGACGGAAAATCAATAGAAAAAGATTCTGTAATAAATTTAGGTGATGAGTTAGCACAAACTTGGATTAATAAAGGATGGGCGAAAAAAGAATCTAAAATTAAAAAACAAACAAAAGAATTAAAACTAGATTCAAAAGAAACAAAAAATGAGACAAATAAAGATTAATTCAGTAACTGGATCAGAAATTGTTAGTGTAAGTGAGTTTAAATCATTTGCTAGAATAAGTAATACTTTAGACGATACATTGATAGGGAGTATAATTGTACAAGCTAGAATATGGTGTGAAAACTATATATCAAGAGATATAGTCGCAAAAAATAGAACTTATTATATACCAGAAACAAACGGAATATTTGATCTTCCATTTGGTCCTATAGAAAGCATTTCATCAATACATATTGAGGGTACAGCTTATACAGATTATACGATAGAGGGATTAGATAATGAAACTATAGATTTAGATGGTCCAGCTGAAAAAGTAAAAATTGTATATGTAACAAGCGGATTAGATGATAAATTACTAGAGCAATCTATATTACAATTAAGTACAACTTTATACGATAATAGAAGCGATTTTGAAGTAGGAAAAGAAGTTACAAAAATACCATCATCAACAAAAACTATTTTAAACAGTTACAAAAATATGTTTATATAATGAATCCCGGAAAATTTAAAAACGTAATAAAATTTTATACTCCTAATAAATCCGATGATGGTTATGGTGGATTTACAAGTAGTGGTTATACTTTAAATGTAACATTATGGGGTGATGCAAAAGAAGTTTCTGGAGATATATCTCAAAGTCAAGGAGTAAGAAAATACAATAGAGTGTCAGAAGTTATTTTAAGAAAAAAAGATTTTGATACAATTACACACAGCGATTTTTTATTTGATATTGATGGTGAGGGTAAATATCGAGTAAACGATTATTATAATATGATCGAAAAAAAATATGTTAAATTAATTGGAACATACGAACCGATATGATTGATGTAAAAGTAAATACCGATGATATAAATAAAATTTTAATTGACATAGCAGAATTAAAAAATTTTACAGAAGATCAATTAACAAATGCTTTTGCCGTTACTGCTTCTCTTATAAGTAAAAGAGCTAAAATAGATGCTCCATTAGATACTGGGTTTCTAAAATCTAGTATAAATTTTGGTAAAGATAAAAGTGTATATGTACAAGCATCAGCTAGTTATGCTTACTATCAAGAATTTGGTTGGAAAACTAAAAAAGGAAGAACTATAAAAGGAAGAGAATATTTTTATCCAAATGCTGAGTTAGAGATAAATTTATTATTTAAAAAATTAGAAAAACAAATTGATAAAATTATAGAATGAGAGAAGCAATGCAATTTATTAGGCAAAAAATTTATACTGCTTTAAATGGCAATATTCCTAATATTAGTGGTGATACGGTTAGTGTTTTTAATCGAGTTCCTAGAAATGCTGATACACCTTATGTATGGATTTATTCTACAACAACAAATGAAATTAATCAAAATGCACAAAATTTTTGTTTAGAATGTGTTACAAGAATTGAGTGTGTTACCAGATTTGATTCAGATATAGGTGGTGATTTAGATGTAAATACTTTAGTTTCAGAAGTATTATATTTGCTAAGAACAAGAAGTAGTGGTTACTTTGATTTAAGTGCTAATAATTTTAATGTTTATATGAATGTTTTAGATAGTGTTAATTACGAACAATTAGATAAAGATGATCATACATATTTTATTGGTGTTATTGAATTAGCCACTAGAGTCGAACAAACAAGTTAAAAAATGGAAAATACAGATATGAAATTATATTTTATAAATACAGTAGCATTAGGAATTTCATTATCAAATATTGAGGTGTCATTAAGGATAATTTTATTACTAGCGACGATAATATATACAATACAAAAAATTAAAACAAACAAAAAAAATGGCAACAAAGATTAGTGAAGATACTAACGTACAATTAGATTTAAAAACAATCGGTATTATTATAGCTGGTACTGTGTCTTTAGCTAGTATGTGGTTTACTTTACAAGGCGACATTTCAGATTTACAAAATAAAATTGAAAATTTTAGCGGTGATGAGTTTGTACAAAAAATGGAGTTTAAATTTAAAGACGAATTAATTAGATCAAACATTGTTACTATTGATAAGTTAACAGAAAACATAAAAGAAGATGTTGAAGAAAATAAAGAAGCTATTAAAGATTTAGAGAATAAAGTTTATAAAAAAAGATGAAAAAATTTATATTATGTGTGATATTTGTATTGGTTGCGGTTTATGTTAAAGCTCAAGATGTTACTGTTTTGCAAATAAATGCAAAATGGAATGAGAGAAATAATTACGATCTAAGTAATTTAAATGGTGTTCTTGTAAAGTTTAGTTATTTAAAAGATCAACCAAAAGATATTCAAAAAGGCATTACATCAGTTCCAGTCATTGTTATAATTGACAAAACTGGCAGAATTAGAATGCAATATGTTGCTGATTTATCATTTAAAATAAATGTCAGTAATATGGAAATTCAAAACACTATAAATAAAATTAAAGGCAATAGAAGAGCATCAACAAATTAATAAATGTTAAGCAAACATATATCATATAAAGAAGCTACAAGAAGTGTAACAGCATTAAGATTAGGTATCGATAATACTCCAAACGATTATCAATTACAGAATATGGAACTTATTGCAGAAAAAGTGTTTGAACCTTTAAGAAAAGTAGTTAATGGTCCAATAAAAATAAATTCTTTTTTTAGAAGTGAAGATTTAAATAAAGCTATTGGTGGATCAAGTAAATCGCAACATTGTCAAGGTAGAGCAATAGATTTAGATGATAATTATGGATATATGTCAAATAACGATATGTATAATTACATAAAAAATAATTTAGATTTTGATCAACTTATATTTGAATTTCCAGATGATAAAGGTAATGCCTCTTGGATTCATGTAAGTTATGTTGATGCAGATTCAAATAGAAAAAGATGTTTAAAAGCTGTAAAAGAAAAAGGTAAAACTATTTATATAGATATTACTAATGAATAATTTTCAGTTTGGTATTATGGAAATTTTAAGTACTGGTCCTCTTTTAGGTTTTTCTTATTATCCAGCAGATGATTTAGCAGAGTACTCGGAACTAAATATATATTTAATTTTATTTGGTTTACATTTTAGATTTTTTAATTATGAGTGATAAAAAGAAATTCAAAGAAACGACAGTTGGCAAATTATTATTTGGTGCGGCATCAATGATAAATCCAACACTAGGAAAAGTGTTAAGTGGTGTTAGTTCACCTAAAGAAGCATTATCAGAAATTGGTAAATCCAAAATATCTAATGATGATAAAATAAAGCTCCAACAAATGATTTACGAGCAACAAAACAAAGAAATTGAAGCAGTTACAAATAGATGGGAAGCTGATTCAATGTCAGATTCTTGGTTAAGTAAAAATGTGCGACCACTTGTTTTGGTTTGGTGTATTGTTGTATTTAGTTTAGCTGGTATATTAGATAGCATTGAAAGTGTGCCATTTCATATTGGTGAAACTTGGAATGATACATTTGAAAAGGTAATGATGGCAGTAGTGTTAGCTTATTTTGGTGGGCGAACTGCTGAAAAATCAAGTAGTATATTTAAAAAATAATGGCTAAAAATATAGCTCAAACATATAGAGCAAACACAAGGAAAAAAAGAAAAGGTGTGCATTCTAAAAACGCATCTAAAAGTCAAAACGGCTACAAAAAAAAGTATAAAGGGCAAGGGAAACAAAGGTAAACGAAATTGCTTAAATTTGTAAAAAATACAATATGGCAACAACTTATACTGGTTTAAGAGTTCAAGATACTTATAATGCAATAATAAAAATTGGAGATAACTCAAATCTCTCTGGTACAGCAAAACTACTTTCTGATGGTTTTGGTAATGATTCACCACTATATTTATCTGGAACTAGGTTAGGTATTGGAATATCACCAGCTTATCAATTTCACACATCTGGTAATGCTAAAATTGGTGGCAACTTAATTATATCTGGCGACCTAACAGTAAATGGTACAACAACAATTATTGATTCAACAATTATTGCAATAGGCGATAATATGATTGAAATGGCTAAGGATAATGTAGCCAACACAAAAGATATAGGTTGGTATGGAACTATTGTTGAAAGTGGCACTAAGTATGCTGGAATGGCTTATGATGCATCAACTGGAGTTACTGCTCCAAAATTTAACTTAGGTTTAGGAACTGTTGAACCAGGCAATACATTTGCTACAACAATTACTGGAACCTTAATTGCTAATTTAGAGGGTAATGTAACTGGAACTGTTAGCTCATTATCTAACCATGATACAAATGATTTAGTCGAGGGATCTGTTAATCAATATTTTACAACAACTAGAGCCAGAGCTAGTTTTACTGCTGGAACTGGAGTTACAATTACATCTGGCGAAATTGCTATTGGTCAAGATGTTGCTACTGATAGTAATGTAACATTTGGCAATATTACTGGTAGTGCAATATCTGGAACTACTGCAACATTTTCTGATGATGTTAGTATAGCAGTTTCTAAAAAATTAAAATTTGGTGGTGGTAATCATACATATATAAATGAAGATATTGATGACAGATTAAGATTTTTTGTAGGTGGCTCAGAATTTATGAGGTTTACAGAAGATACTGCTGACACTATCAACTTTTATAAAAATTCAACTTTTAGTGGAACTATAAGTGCTAGTAATTTATCTGGAACTAATACTGGCGATCAAACATTGCCAACAGATTTCGTGTCAAAAGCAAATGGCGGAGCTTTTGGCGGTGGTATTACAATTAATTCTGATAGTTTTAATTTAAATGGCACTGCACCAACTATGACTGTAAACAGCAGTAATAATGCTTCTGGTTTTAGAATTAGTGTAACTGGTTTAGATGATGTTGGTGATGCGTTAATTAGATTTCAAGATAGTGGCACTACAAGATTTCAGATGACAAAGGATGGAAGAATTACAACATTAGGTAACATAGATACAACTTTAGTTGTCGATACTAACACAAACAACCAGCCATTAAATATAACAAGATTAGGTAGCACATCTAGTCAAACACTACAAATTGGAATAACTGATACAGTTGCTATGTTTAATTACATAGAAGATACAAGCAGCGAGGGTAATGGAAACTTTGGAACTTATAGTTTTAGATTAGGCGGTAATGATGGTGAAACTACTGTAATTCCATTAGTATTAGGTAAAACAACAAGTACATTTGGCGGTGATGTAACAGCAGAAAATATTTATTTAAATACAATAGCATATAAAGGTGGCGAGGGAACTAAACTAGATAATAGTGCTTTTAATGTAGATGGTATTGGAACTAATTTTAGATGGATTGAATCTAATAGTGGTTCTACTGGAAGCACTTGGAAAAAAGTTGCTGATGTTGTTATTACAAATGCTATTACACCAAATGGTGTTCAACTAGAAGCTAAAGTATATCAACCAAATACTAATTCTGGTGTAACTGCTGGATTACATACTATATATTATAGTGTAGCTTTTAGAGGTCGAATTGATGATAGCTCAACACATAATGATGCCATTGTATATGGTAAAGATGCTAATTTATTAAGAGTATATAAAACTGCTGATTATACGTTTGAATTACAAGCTAGATCAAATGATGACAATAGAGATTTAGTAGTTGAGTGTAACATAACAAGTAAAAAAGGTGGCAAGGTTACTCCAACTACAACATATACAGATGGTACTATAACTGGTGGAACAGCTTATACTGCTACTGCAAACAATAGTAATAAAACAAAATTTGCTGGTGATGTTGAATTTGAAGGTGCTGTTTTTGATGATGCAGAAGTTGAAGATTTAAGAGTTAATGAGTTTTTATATTTAGGTTCTGGTGCTACATCTGGTTATGGACCACATATACAACATTCAGATTCTGGTGGTACTGGAAAAGGAATGAGAATTACTGTTGATAGTGATTTACAAGTATGGGGTGTTACGGGTAATGCTGGTGAACAAAATCAAGGTTTATATGTTGCTGGTGGTGTTGCTAAATTATACGATTCAAATGGTGTTGTATTAGAAACAGTTCTAGGAGGTGTTGATATTACTGGCACACTAGAAGTTAGTGGCACTATAACAGGAGATGTTACAGGTGATTTAACAGGAGCAGCTAGTTTAAATGTATTAAAAGCTGGTGATACAATGACTGGCAATTTAAAATTAAATGATGATGTTTTATTTTTAGCTGGTACATCTGATGACTTAAAAATATATCATAATTCAACATCAAGTAATACTAATATTGAAAACCATACTGGTAGTTTATATATAACAAATTATTCAGATGATGAAGATATAGTATTTAGAAACGACAATGGTAGTGGGGATGTTGTAGAATATTTCAGATTAGATGGATCAACAAACACAGTACCATTTGGAAGATCGCCACATTTACCTGATGGTTTAAGATTATATTTTGGTAGCAGTACAGCAGATGATGGTAGTATTAGGTGGGATTCAACAGCTAGTCAATTATTTATTGATGGTACAGCTAAGTTTTTAGATAGTTTATTTGTTGTAGGTAATCAAAACATTGGTAATACAAGTATTGAAGCTGATAGAATATTAAAAATACAAACAGCAGCAGAATATAATACAGAGGTACAATTAAGAGAATCCACAGATAATTATGGATTTACCATGCGTTATGATGGTACAGCAAATAAGTTTAAAATAATTAGACATGATAATAGTGCGGCTGGAGTTGATATTATTACTATTGGCAGAGGTGCAAATACAGTAGCATTTGCTGGTGGTATTACAACTCAAGCAATATCAACTTTTGGTGGCGGTATAACTATGGGTGGTCAACAAATCAACATGGTTAATGGTAATATTGTTAATATAAATAATCTAACTTTTAATGATGCTGGCGGAAATGAGGGTATAAATTGGAATGGTGGTAATTTATGGAGAATATTTGAATCCCCAAATGATTTAAGTAATGCTTCTGGTAATTTACAATTTGTAAAAGATACAACAAGGTCAATGACTTTAGATACCTCCGGCAATTTATTTGTGTTAGGTGCTTTAACATCTACTGGTCATATTAACAATGGTTCTTTAACAATAAATTCAGATGATGGAATTACAATTAGAACAACAACAAATGGTGTTGGTGCTAAAATTAAATTTAGTGATGATATAATTACTCCTTTTCAAGAAGGTACTTTATATTTTGCTCATACAGATAATACTAGTATTGGTAGTGGTGCGGCTTTTCATTTTGATACTACTGAATCACAAGTAAGTGTTGTTTCTGGTGATGCTACTAGCGAGGGTAATTTTTTATCATATTCTAGAGCTTCAACAGCAGAGGTTGATTATGGTTTTGTAGCTGATTTAAATACTGGTATGTATCGACCAGCTAATCATCAACTAGGTTTTGTTGTTAATGGTTCAAGAAAAATACAATTAACCTCTGCTGGTGTGTTTGTACAAAATGGTGATTTAAATGTATCCTCAGGTAATATAGATGTGGCTGGTAATATAGGCGCTGAAAAAGTAACCATTGCAACTCCATCAGTTGCAAATGGCGGTACATTAGGCGCAGATGTTTTATCATTAACTGGTACATCAGAAACCACATCAACAAGTGGAACTGTAACACCAACAAATGCAATAGTATTTAAACCAGCCATGCCAGCTGGATATGGAACAGATGGTTATAATACTGTTTTAGAACAGCAATCTGGCGGTGCTAGAACATTTTATTTTAGAACATCTGGAGCAAGTCATTTAAGTATTGATGTTGAACATGGTGGTATTTTTGGGGGTTATGTAGCAACTGGAGCTGGTACGCAGTCAATAAATTCTGATGCTCCTTTAACAATAAGAACTGGTAACTCTTTTGCTGGTTTTGATTTACATTCGGCAAGAACAAGTGGTAATATAGGTGGTGCAAGATGGTATAGCACAACAAGTTCTACAGTTCCAGAAGCACAATTATTAGTAGAAACTGATGGTTTATTAAGATTTTATAATGGAACTAATGGAGCTGAAAATAGATTTACTATACTTTCCAATGGTCAAGTGGGCATTGGCGAAGGTACACCAGCAGATAAATTAGATGTGAATGGAGCTATTTTATCTAATAACAGAGTACAAATTGATGGTGTTGATGATGCTGGAAATGTAACTGGTTCTGAAGATTCATTAAGAGTTACTGGTTATGGAATAATGGGTAACAGAACTGGTAATATTTACATTACAAATGGTAATACTGCTGCTGGTGCTGCTATAGTATTTGGAGTTAGAGGCGCACATAATGGAAATAATAAATTAGTTATTAATGATGGTAGTGCAACATTTTATGCTAATGCAGTTGCTTCAAATCATTATGTAAAAGCACTTGGAACAACAGAAAATAAAGTAATATCAGAATACGATTCCACACATTTTGCTCAACTTGAATCAAATTCAAGTGGTGGTGTCGTAAAAGGTATTGGTGGTGGTGGCTTTTTAGCTAGAAGTTATGGTGATACTTATTTTAATGGCGGTAATTTAGGAGTTGGTATTGCTGTTCCAACTAATAATGACTTTGGTTCTGTTGCACCTAGATTGCATGTTTTAGGAGCTGGAGCAAATGGTGAATTTAGATTAACTGCAAGGTTTCAAGCTGGTGCTGATGCCGATAATACTGGTGCGGCAATACTTATTAATCATTCAAACGATAGAGGTTTATTAATAGAAGCTGGTCGAGAAAGTAGCGACAGAGGTATTGCACATTTTGGTATTGTAAATTCTGGCGGTACAAATGTTAGAATATTATCACTAAAACAACATAGCGGAACAGATTACAGATTTGGTGTAAACTCTCAATCACCAAAAGTTGATTTTGACTTTCAGAAATACAATGCTGTAAATGGTTCATCATCAACAATGCGAATTGGTGGTGTAACTGGTAATGAAAGCTCAAAACTAGAATTGGCTGAATCGGTTACTGGTGGTGGTGTAATGACTTATGGTTATGCTTTATTAAATGATGGCTCAGGAAATAAATTTAGAATAACATCACATAATAATAGTGCTGGTGGTAATAATTCATTTGAAATAGATAGAGTTACTGGTAATGTCGGAATAAAAGGAACTACAACCTCAGATTCTTTGTGTGTGCATGGTGATATTTTTCTACAAACAAATAGTGCAATAAAATTTGATACAACCGCATCATCTGGACACCCTACAATTGCGATGGATTCAGTAGGTGCTTTTAGTTTTACAAATACAGCAAATTTAACTGGTTTAAGGATTGACAATGGCGGTAATATAGAGCTAAATAATGGGGTAAATGAATCTGTTTTAGTTAAAGGCGGAACAATGAATTTTGGAGTACCTGGAGGCGGAGCTAATGCAAATAGTAGATTCTGTACTATTGAAGGTAATACTGGTGCAACTGATGGCGAAGGTTCTAGTAGAATATTCTTTGCAGAACATAATTCAACAACAACGTCAAAAGAAAATTATGGGATGTCGCTAGGTTATAGAGGTGGTGGAACTACTTTGCCAAGTGGTTTTTCTGGCTTAACTCAGATTGGTAATGGTGAATGGGGTATGTGGGGACATAATGCTTCTCAAAATGGAACTTTAATAATGTCTGGAACTCGAAGCGGAACAGTATTAAGATTACAAACTACTCAAGTTGAAATGAAAGCGGTAAGCCAAAGGGTTAAATTTTCTGTTTGGACAGGCACAACTTATGGATATGGTATGCAATCTGGTTAT
>Ga0206131_10001014_pt1 | contig 37483 bp, 36 predicted proteins | sample Helgoland_Spring_FD_148636 | JGI IMG/M metagenome (GOLD analysis project Ga0206131, IMG submission 148636) | Pelagic subsurface seawater microbial communities from Kabeltonne, Helgoland, North Sea - Helgoland_Spring_Bloom_20160517_1 | ecosystem: Environmental > Aquatic > Marine > Epipelagic ... | reverse complement strand
TGACATTGACGTAGTCAACTAAATAATATTATAAATTAAATTTAGAAAATAAAATTTACAATTTTACTAATTATAATTTTTTTTATTTTTGTTATTAGTAATTTTTTTTATTTTAGTAATTTTAATTTTAATTTAGGAATTTCTATATTTTAATGAATTAGTAATATTAGTAATATATTGATTATTAGTTTAATTGATTACTAATATATTAAACTAATAAATTTATGAATAGTAATATATTAACAGTATTACTAATATATTAACCACAAAAAGTATATAAAAAGACGAGAACGTTGTATATATTGAGAATATGTCAAAATATACATTGTCTATTACAAATAAAAAACTATATGAGTTCTATAATAAGAACCAACATCTCGACTTTGAAGCAGTAAACCTCGTATTTTATGATATTCTTGTAAAATTAACTGACAATATGTCTGATACTATGAGTTCTACTATTAATGGTGAAATATTATCTAATATTCAAAAGCAAGATATTATTATTAACGAATTAAAAGGTAATTTAAATAATATGAACGAGAACATTAACCAAATTAAACGAGAAACTACTGTATTTTCTGAACTAAAAAGCGAGATTTTAAACATCAATAATACTATGTCACTTAAATTTGTTGACTTTAAAAATGAATATATTTCAGGAGTTAAATCTTTGTTGATTGAGAACAATGACAACAATTCTATTATTGATAGTATTCAAAAAACCAATGAAACATTTATAGATAAAACAAAACTATTATTGAATGACAATATTTCATCATTAATTGAGAACAATAATACTTCTATGGTTGATAAAACAAAATTACTACTTATTGAGAACCAAGACAAATATTTATCACAAGTAGACAATACATTGAAGACGTTTCAAACTTCTATTTCAGAGGAAATTAATAAACTCACAAATAATAATGACGATAATGCTGTTAAGGATTTCATTTCTACATTTGACTCAAAATGTTCTACTATGTTTCAAACCGCTCAACAACCAGTATATAATATATTACAAGCAAGCGAAGACCGAATTCAGACCAATATTCAAATTGTTCGAGACGCAACTTTAAATTCACAAATTAAGAACGATTCTACTATGGACGATTTATCAGCATATCTTAAAAAATTCAACAATTCCGCGTATAAAGGTGCTATTGGCGAGGCGGAATTGGAATCAGTTTTGAATCTAATGTATCCGTCCGCAGAAATTATTAATTCATCGGGGACCAAAGCGTGCGGAGACTTTATGATGAAACGGGATAACAAGCCAAATATTATGTTCGAGAACAAAGTTTATGAAACGAACGTTAAACATGAAGAAATTAGTAAATTTATCCGCGATGTTGAAGAAATCAAAACGCATTCTATCTTTTTATCACAGAATAGCGGTATAACCCGCAAAAAGAATTTTCAAGTTGATTTTCATAAAGGGTTAATTATGATATATATCCACAACGTTCAATATTCACCAGAAAAAATACAAATCGCAATAGATATTATTGAGAACCTTGCGGATCGTATTGAAGAGCTTGATAGCGAAGGGGAACATGAAAATGTTATTAGTAAATCATTATTGGATGAAATTAATCAAGAATATCTTTCATTTAATAAACAGAAAGATGATATTATTCTTATGTCAAAAGATTATCAGAAGAAACTTATCGGGCAATTGGAGAACCTTAAAATGAATGCTTTGAATAAATACCTATCTACCAAATATTCAAGTCACGAAAAAACGGGATTCACTTGTGAATATTGTAATGTGTTTTCTGCTCCTACGAAGAAATCTTTATCAGCCCACGTTAGGGCTTGTAAAAAACAACACGAGATTAAGGTTGATACACCCACATTATGTGTTGAACTTAATACCAACTCATCAGACGGGGAGGCTTCTTTATAAAGTTTTGAATATATAAGTCTTTAATGTGGGTAAGTAAAGTGATAGTATCAATAATACAATTGTACTGTTTCAATCATCTTAGTTGGCGGGTTATCGTTCCAATATTGAATCTGTAGCATTAACGTATTCATTCGTTCATCCCATTCGTGTTGTTTTGTTTTTACAATACTCATAACTCCTAATTTGTTTAGTCTCCAACAAGAGCTTATTTTTTTGCCTGTCTGAGATGATGTATACCCGTCTGGGTTGAAGCGAATAAATACAATCGGACGATGACCTACATCTCGGGATATTTCCATTACTCGCATATTTTCACAAGAACAATCATACGAATCGTGTTTATTTTCATCGATTTCAATAATAACAATGTGTGTTCCCAAGTCTAATAACAAATCTGGACGGCGTCTCGAGCAACCGTCAGCTACTTTTTTATCGGCAACCCACGTAAAATCCGGATATACTTTACGTATACTATTTACAACCTCTCTTTCCTTTGTTTTGTAATTACGCATTGCTGGTTTATCACGATTATCCGGATTATTCACAAAACACGGCATACAATACCCTTCATATTTTGATTGTTTCCTCGTTTCACACCATTGGTTTTTACATAATTGACTTCCACCACATTCTTTACATTGTGGTTTTTGTTTATTGTGTTTGCAGAGTGAACCGCCACCGCATTCTTTACACTTTGATTTTATTTTATTGTGTTCGCAGATTGAACCGCCACCGCATTCTTTACACGTTGATTTTATTTTATTGTGTTCGCAGATTGAACCGCCACCGCATTCTTTACATTGTGATTTTATTTTATTGTGTTCGCAGATTTGACTCCCACCGCATTCTTTACAACCTGATTTTCGCCGATTGTGTTCGCATATTTGACTGCCGCCACATTCTTTACACGTTGATTTTATTTTATTGTGTTCGCAGATTGAACCGCCACCGCATTCTTTACACCTTGATTTTATTTTATTGTGTTCGCAGATTGAAGAGCCACCGCATTCTTTACATTGTGATTTTATTTTATTGTGTTCGCATATTAAAGCGCCACCGCATTCTTTACATTTTGATTTTATTTTATTGTGTTCGCATATTGAAGCGCCACCGCATTCTTTACATTTTGATTTTATTTTATTGTGTTCGCATATTGAAGAGCCACCGCATTCTTTACACCTTGATTTTTGCAGATTGTGTTCGCATAACAGTATTTTACCATTCCATATAACGATTTTATCTTTATACATAAATTTTTGACCTTTCATTCGGTCGGGAGCTTTGAAGTAGGTTAATGGTGGATAACCGCTCATTTTAATTATTATTTTATGAATATTATAACGTAATACAGATTTCAATTTTCTCGCAAATAAAAAATACCATATATACAGCATTTTTTATTTGTTTTTTGAATTTTTGTTTCTTTTAGTCTGTTTCTTTTTACCATTACCTTCCATACCTTATTGTTTTTATTGTCGTTTTATTACTTGATAATAGTGTGCTAAAATATTAACTATGTATGAAAATACCTAATTTTTGAATGTATTTTTTGGTGCTAACCGTGCCATTTTACACCTTCAAGGGTGTATACCTATTATTATACCGTAATAACGTTTTCAAATTTTATATATCCCATCATACTATATAATGTCCGATTCCAGTTATAAGAAATGGCAGATTAGCATCTTCTCTGCGTTCATATTTGTATTAGTGATACATCCATACACATATAAGATTACACAACAAATCTTTGGTAGCATTTTAGGCAAAATCGCTGAAGTAAACGGGTGCCCCACAACCCGCGGGTTAATCCTTCATACGCTCGTCTATATATTATTGGTTCGTGGGTCTATGGATTTGAATCTATTTTAATGATTCTATTTCACTATATTGAGAACCTGACACTAAAATCATAAAAATGCATTAAATTTTGATGATTTACATTCTAAATTACATATTTGCCCCAAGACATTCCCTTTCCAGCGAAATATTCTTTCCTATTCAATTCAATTATACGATTTGTATCCAGATGTTCACTCCAAGTTCTCGTTGGACCAATTGTCCAGTCCCTTACCAATTCACTTGTATGTATTGTATCGTCTAATATAACTATTGTATCTTTATGTACCAAATGATAACAATTCTCCAAATCTGCTTTTGCAATCTCATATTCATGTCCGCCATCTATAAATATTATATCAAATTTGTCATCTTTATGATTCTTACTGTATGTCGGTATTGAATTCGTACTATCACCTACAATCAATGTGTGTTGTCCTGGATATGTATTATCAATATACTCTTTTGCAAATCTACCGTAACTATGTTCTCCCAAATCAAATGATGTCATTGTTATATTTTCACCACTTTTTAAAAATACATCGGCTGAATGTCCTGCATTGAATCCTATTTCCATGACCTTCATATTAGGTTTCGTAATAAAATTTATCAAATCATTCGTTTGTTCCATTGATTCTGAACTAGAACCTTCTATAAATTTTACTCCCTTTGATGTCAAGTAATTATTTAATGACATTATATCTAACATAACAAACTACGTTTATATCTTTTACTATGTAAGATCACATATACTTATGCTGAATATGTAATCCATTTATGGTTCAATGATTGATGTACATTTTTCTTTTCGGTCGGTGTATTTCTATTCTATAACTATTCTATAACTTATGGAAACATCTACCAATATTTTTTACAAAATTTTTCAAATTATGAATCATTATGAAAATGTCTTAGAAAATATAACATATAAAGGTGAAAAATACAAGCCGGATGATACATTTAATGATTTTATGAATGCTGATGAGTTTTTTTCAAGTATTTTCAAAGAGGTTCCCATTAAAAAAAAAGAACAACCACCTGATTCTCATCCTAATGAAAATGATGATTCACAGGATAAACCTGCTAATGATAATGAAGCTCCATCGGATAATCAATCCACCGGCGAAGACGAATTACCACCAGATGAATCAAAACCTTTGTCAAAACAAGAACAAATTATTACAAAATATATTAAAAAGTGCTATCGTATTATTGTTTTAAAATGTCACCCAGATAAGAACAAATCTCATGAAAATGGTAGTGAATTATTTATGAAATGCCAACAATATTATGAATGTGACTTCTTAATTGGTATACTATATGTATTTTATCTATATAAGTTGAAACCACCACCACCACTCGTCAATAATACACAAGATGTACCAGATGATGACTATACTACAATTGTTAACCGTATTTTACTTGAAATACGCGTCATTCAAGACAAACTAGTCCTATTTAATTCGCCAATCTATGACGAAAGCCATGAATCATAATATTGATAAAAAATTGAATAACTTTATCTAGTATAACTTAATGTAACTTTATATTACACAATAAACCAATCTAATGGATCCAGTTACTGTAAACATATTAATCGTGGTAGGCTTCTTTGTATTTATGATGTATTTAGGAAGAGGTATATACCAAGATGTAGGTGATGATTAAATATTTTGAAAAAATTGATTTATATTTGCGTTATTGCATATATCTTAACTCATAATATGGAAGAAATTATAACTTTAATTATAATTATGTGCATTTGTATCTGCTTATTTTGTACTTTCATATTTTCAGAATGTTGTTCTGAATTATGTACAAATAATACCATCTCTATCGTTGATACTACTCAAAACATTTTGCCGACTACTGTACATGATACTCCACCAGAAACACGACCGATAAAACAAACAAAAACACTCTCTTTATTCCACCCTAATGAAATAACATAAATATATCTTCAATAATTCTAAGAAAAGAAATGGCATCGCTCAGAAAAAATGGACAAAAATAAATGTCCATTTTTCATTTCCCCAGAATAGTTTTGTAAAAAGACCTCCAAAATATGGGTTGTTACCATTATGCTACAAATTGGTGAGTTCAACCTTATTTTTTTGTTACCATAAAAAATAAGTATATTATTCGGTAAATCATTTAGGAGTTTTTCGTCAGTATTATATATACTGACAATGACTGACAAAAACTCGCATATAATTAATACATGTTTTGGTTGTATATTATGTGACCATTATTCACACGATATTGTTGAAATTAATAATCATATCGTTACTATACATAATATAGAACCCATGATTACTGACAATACTGACAATTTCTCGCCAAATTCTCGCCAATATTACTTATGTAATAAATGTGACTATAAATGTATAAAACGTAGCGATTATCTAAAACATTGCAAAACAAAAAAACATAATAAAGTAGTTGACGTATCATCTTTTGTTTGTGAATGCGGTAAAACATATAAACATCGCCAAAGTTTACATTCACATAGATTATTATGTAAACGTCGCAAATCCGATAATAATACATATAAACAAGAACCCGTGCAAGATCAACCTGATAATACTACGCTTATTGTAGAATTATTGAAACAGAATCAAGAATTCAAGGACCTTATTATAGAAGAACGTAAAGAATTTCAAAAACTCATATTGGAAATGGCAGGGAAAGCTGGCAATAATACAAATAGTCATAATACAAATAGTCATAATAAGTTCAATCTCAACTTATTTTTGAATGAAAAATGTAAAGACGCAATTACAATGAACGATTTTATTCACAATATGGAAGTTACCGTGGACGATTTTATTAATACTGGTAATGTTGGCTTCGTAGATGGTATTTCAAAGGTAATTGTAGATCGCATGAGAGAAATGGAAATGCACACACGACCCATGCATTGTACTGATTTGAAAAGAGAAACGATTTATATCAAAGATTCTGAAAAATGGGAGAAAGATGATGATAAAAGAATGCTTCGTAATGCAGTAAAATATGTTGCCAAGAAGAACCACGCACAATTGCGTACTTGGTTTGATAATTCGCAACCAAAGGTAGACCAAATAGGAACAGAAGAATATGAGAACTACTTCCAATATTATAAAGCTGCATTAGGTGGCTGTGGTAAAGAGGAAGACATGAAATTTGAAGATAAAATAATGAAAAATGTGATGAAGGAAACCACCATAGACAAACAAATATTATTAGAATAATTCAAGGTTCTCAATAATAATTCTAAGAAAAGAAATGGCATCGCTCAGAAAAAATGGACAAAAATAAATGTCCATTTTTCATTTCCCCATAATAGTTTTGTAAAAAGACCTCCAAAATATGGGTTGTTACCATTATGCTACAAATTGATGAGTTCAACCTTATTTTTTTGTTACCATAAAAAATAAGTATATTATTCGGTAAACCATTTAGGAGTTTAATGTCACCATATATAAAGGTGACAAATGGCGACAAAAAACTCTAAATTAAAACTGGTACAATATTATTGTCCGCATTGTGACTATTATACGAGCATTAAACATGATTATAATAAACATTTAATAACTACAAAACATATACGGGTGACAAATGGTGACAAAAATGTCATAAAGATACATGTCTGCAATTGTGGTAAGGAGTTTAAGTACAGACAAGGCTTATCCCGTCATAAGAAGATATGTAATATAGACAATAATACTGACGATAAATCTGAAATACCATATGTAGATAACAATAATAATGATATGATGGCACTATTTCATAAACAAACAAACCTTATTTTTGGTCTAGTAAAAGAGAACAAAGAATTTAAGGCACTCTTAATTGAACAGAATAAACAAATGATGGAAATGGCAAAGAAAGCTGGCAATAATACAAATTGTAACAATACAAACAGCAATAATAAATTCAATCTAAATTTCTTTTTGAATGAGACATGTAAAAACGCTATTACTATGAATGATTTCATACAAACCATGGAAGTTACGGTAGATGATTTCATTAATACTGGTAATGTTGGCTTCGTAGATGGTATTTCAAAGGTAATTGTAGATCGCATGAGAGAAATGGAAATGCACACACGACCCATGCATTGTACTGATTTGAAAAGAGAAACGATTTATATCAAAGATTCTGAAAAATGGGAGAAAGATGATGATAAAAGAATGCTTCGTAATGCAGTAAAACATGTAGCAAAGAAAAATCATGCACAACTACGAACATGGTTTGATAACTCTCAACCAGAGGTAGAACAAATTGGAACGGAAGAATGTGAAAATTATTTCAAATATTATAAGGCAGCGTTAGGCGGTTATGGTAAAGAAGAAGACCGGATATTTGAAGATAAAATAATGAGGAACATTATGAAAGAAACTACCATAGACAAACAACTGTCATTAGGATAAAATATAAATAATCTGTATATGGTAAGAAAAACATTAAAAACGAGAACCCGAAAATCAAAAACTAAAAAGGAATTTGAACAAGTAAATGTAAACACTATACTAACATGTAAAAATCAAAAATATGGATGTGATGTACGAGCAAAGCCATATATATGTTATACTCATACACGATATAAAAAAAATAAAACGAAGGCAGACAAAATTACCTTTACTCGTAGTAAAAAAGGAACACGAAAATTAAAAAAACCCGTATTACGTATCGTTAGTTGGTTTGATTGTTCGCACTTTGACTAGTTACTACATAATAAATATGTAAGGTGTAATTACACTATCTAACCATGGTTATTTTTTAGTCGTTTGAGAACCCTATTCAATACTGTATTCTATCCACAAGAAACGTCATATTTACACCTTTGAAGATACGTTGGAAATTTATTATATTTGTTACTGAGTTAAAAAAAAAGGTACTTACTATATAAACCAAACTCAACTCATGTCAATAGGACCCGAATATGTTGAACCTTCTGTATATAAAAGCTCACAAATAATAACATATATGGGAAATAAACGAAAACTACTTTCATATATAGAGACCGAAATAGATGAAATTCAAAAAAAGTTGGGTTCATTGCCTCTAAAAATCGGCGATGGATTTTCTGGTTCCGGTGTAGTAAGTCGTTTATTAAAAACAAAGGCAACCGATTTGTATGCTAATGACTTAGCTGGTTATAGCAAAACATTAAATGATTGTTATTTAGCAAACCCTACAAAAACCGAACTTACCAAGATAAAGGGTTATATTGACCGTGCTAACAAACTTGCGGATGATGCAGTACATAATTCACCTTCAAATGCAACTGATGATTGGATATCAAAACATTGGTCCCCAAAAACCCAACATATTAAAGAAGGAGAACGCACATATTACACATGCGAAAATGGTCGGCGTATTGATACTATACGAAATTATATTGAAACTATACCAGCTAAATATCGTTCATTTGTATTGGCACCACTCCTAGTTGAATGTTCAATACATAATAATACAAACGGACAATTTGCTGCTTATTATAAAGATAAAGATGGTAAAAAGGGCGAATTTGGCGGAAAAACGAAGACAGATGTAAAGCGTATTACACAATCTATTACTCTTCCGTATCCTATTTTTGAAAAAACTAAGTGTAATATACATTCAACCCAATCGGATGTTATTGAATGGGCAAAATCACAAAATTCAATGCTGGATATTGTATATTATGACCCTCCTTATAACAAGCATCCGTATAATATTTATTACTTCATGTTAGATATTATTAATGATTGGGATAAAACACAAGAAATACCAGATACTTATCGTGGACAACCAAATACTCGGGTAAAATCTATGTATAATAGTACAGTAAATGCGAAAAAAGCATTGAACGAATTAATTCAAAATACACAAGCAAAATATATATTGTTATCATACAACGAGGGAGGTATTATCCCTATTTCGGAATTGGATCAACTACTTGCAAATCATAGTAAAAATGTAAAAAAAATACCAATAGATCATAAGACATATAACAGATTAAAGGGACTGAGTAATTATAACCGAACAGGTGATTGCAAACCAGTAAAGGAATATTTGTACGTAATTCAGATGTAAAAATCAATGAATATACACCTTTGAAAATGACAATCCCATAATTTTTTACACCAATCTCAGTTATACTGGAATAATACAGATTTTTTGCATTTGTTTAGCTATACATTCAATAATTGTGTAAAATTGAAATGTGTATAACCTATAATCCCGTCCATAAAATATTAGTATGAACGATTGGGGAGAAATTAAATTAAATCAGATTGATACAGGGGATGATTTTTGGAGCATTATTGATGAAATTACCGATGATCATAGCGGGTTTCTGAACAATAGAAACACCCTTATTGATGCTTATAAAAAAGGGGATTTGTATGGATTATATGTAAATGAAACTGATAAAATGTATGAACGTGGTGCAAGAATGGATGATATATTTTGTAAAAATTCATGGTATTTATTACCATGTTTCTGTGTAAAAAAACATAATACCGCCATCCTTATTTGGACTCATACACGAGCACGCAAAATGGGATTTGGCAAAAAAATGATTGAACTTTTAGAAATTGAACGGGCATATAACCCACTGCCTGAAAGTACTGGTTTTTGGCAAAAATGTAATATAGAGGTCTAAATTATCAATATTTGAGAACATTACATATTTTTTACATTTTTGGACATAAACAATATCCTCCTTTATACTATTATATGTTTGAATTGATTGTTGCATGTACTCCATCCGGTGTTATTGGTAATAATAATACAATTCCTTGGCATATACCGGAAGACCTTACCCATTTTCGTAAAATAACAGAAGGTCATATTGTGATTATGGGTCGCAAAACATTTGAAAGCTTACCCAACCAAATACCTCTTAAAAAAAGATATAACATTGTTTTAACATCTCTATTTGAAGAAAAAAAAAGTATATTTGAGAACCTGACATTTACGAATTATGCCAAATTACCAGAGATTATTGATGAGAAATGTAATGAATGGGGAAACAAGGTTTTTGTAATTGGTGGAACACAAATTTATAAAGAATTATTCCCGTTATGTAACAAATTACATATAACAAATGTCAAAAATGACACAATAACTGGTAATATAGTATTTCCATATGATGTAAATACGTTAGAAGGAGAACATGGATATGAAAAGATATACACAAGTGACATTTTTACATCAAAAGTTGAGAACCTACAATACCAATTTACCGAATTCGTAAAAAAGTTGGAATAAACCCTCTTTTTATTTTACAGTTTGTATTTTTTTATAGGAAACATAATACAATAAACCAGCACACAAAACCAAAGATTGCGTGTTTTGTTGAAGTAGACATACTTATTATTACTTATTATTCGTTTTGAAAGATTGTCTATTTTACAAATATAAAAAAGTTTTTCAATTTTTTATACATATGTTTATTTTCATAACAAATGTATATGTATATTAGGTAATGAACCAACCATATATTATTTGTAAAGAACATCAAAAATTAAGCAATGAGACTGCATTGTCACCAGCAAGATATACATGTAAATGCTGTGGAAAGCGAAAAGTGCATGGTTATACAAATCCAAATCACGTAAGCAATCCGTTTGGTTATTTGTATTTAGCTCCAAATATATGTATTAGTTGTTCGGTTGATACTAATACGTGTATGTGGTGTAACCATTGAAAAGCATTCTAGTAAACAATATGTAAATTAAATCAGACTATATATTATTATGGGAAAAACCCAAAAAATATCAAAAATGAAACATATGCAAACACGACGATTACAAGGAGGAAGCAAACATAATACAGAATATAAGAATTGTATGGAATTAGCAAAAAAACAGTGTTCAGAAACAACCGATCCGATATTGCTTGCAATCCAACGATTTAAAGAAGGTGGATTAAGTGTATTAGACGGGTTAAATCAAAAGACACTTAGTGATATGTTGGTACAAACAAACGAAATATACCGTAACTTGGGTCCAAACGAAGAACCACTTATTTCAGATAACCAATATGATATTTTGGAAGATTATATCAAGACAAAATACCCAAAAAACAAAGCAGTTGGTAAAATAGGTGCCCCTGTTGAGAAAAATAAAGTGAAATTGCCATATGAAATGGCGTCTATGGACAAAATCAAACCTGATACAAATGCACTAACCAATTGGAAAGCGAAGTATAGTGATGATTATGTGTTATCTTGTAAATTAGACGGCGTGAGTGGTCTTTATACAACCGAAGATGCAATATCAAAATTATATACACGTGGTGATGGTAAAATAGGACAAGATATTAGTCATTTTATACCTTATCTCAATCTTCCAACACAACGAGGTCTGGTAATAAGAGGTGAGTTTATTATGACTAAATCCATATTTACCTCCAAATATGCAGATAAATTTGCAAATGCCCGAAATTTAATCGCTGGTACTATTAACCGTATTTCAATTAATGATACTATAAGTGATATGGATTTCGTTGCATACGAAGTAATCAAACCAGAATTAAAACCGAGCGAACAAATGAAGTTATTAGAAGATACTGGATTCAAGACAGTTCGTAATGAAACACGACCAGATATTACAAATGCCGAATTATCCGATATATTAGTAGATTGGAGAGCAAATTATGAATATGAAATAGATGGTGTTATTGTAAGCAATGACAAAATCTATCCGAGAACATCAGGTAATCCCAAACATTCTTTTGCATTTAAGATGGTTTTATCCGACCAAATGGCAGAAACAATGGTATTAGACGTAGAATGGAATGCAAGTAAAGATGGTTATTTAAAACCCCGTATTCGGATTGAACCTGTAAATTTAAGTGGTGTAAAAATAGAATATACTACTGGATTTAATGCTGCATTTATTGAAACAAATCGTATTGGTGTAGGTGCTCTTATACAAATTATCCGTAGTGGCGATGTAATTCCTTATATACAATCAGTAATCACACCCGCGGAAGAGGGAATGATGCCTACGGTGCCTTATATATGGAATGATAGTCATGTAGATATTATGTTAGAGAACAAAAATGATGATATAACTGTTCGTGAGAAGAATATAACCGGATTTTTTAAAGGAATTGAAGTAGATGGACTAGGTGGTGGTAATATAACACGTATTATGGAAGCTGGTTTTGATACCATTCCCAAGATATTAGAAATGTCTAAGGATGAATTACTAACAGTAGAAGGGTTCAAAGATAAAATGGCGGATAAAATTCATAGTGGTATAAGAGAACAATTGGAAAAAGCATCTCTTAATACATTAATGTCTGCATCTAATACACTGGGTCGTGGTTTTAGTGAGAAAAAAATAGATTTGATTATGAGTGAATATCCTGATATACTTACTTCATATGATACACCTGCGATAAAAATACAAAAATTGGCTGCTATAAAAGGTATGGCTAATAAAACATCCCATGCTTTTGTAGAAAATATTCCAAAATTCTTAGATTTTCTACATGATTGTAATCTAACCACAAAATTATCGGTAACGCCCAGTTCTACAACTACTTCCTCTATGGATACTTCGCATATTCTTTTTGGCAAATCCATTGTAATGAGTGGAAAGCGTGATAAAGAATTAGAAGAAGTTATCAAATCACTCGGGTCTAATACAGGTTCAAGTGTTACAAGTAAAACATTTGCTTTAATTACTCCTGATGTGGATAGTAATACTGGTAAAGTTGCAACTGCTAACAAATTAGGTATTGAAGTGCTTACGCCGACTGCATTTAGATTTAAATATTTACAAAATGGTATAAAAATGTAAATACATATACAATAACCATGTTTGGAAATATATTAATTTTATTGTTATTAGCCACAGTAACTACTGCACAGTTCGAACCAGTAGCAGATTTGGATATAGCTATGTATATGGGTCGTTGGTATCAAGTTTACAAAAACCGGTTTGATATGACATTTCAAGGTGATGGTACATGTGCAGTTGCAGATTATAACTTAGTAAATTCAAATATTACCGTACTAAATAGTCAGATTGATAAGGATGGCAGTCTTGACCAAATTACTGGGTATGCATTTTACAAGCCGGGTAATTCAGGTGGTGATCTTACGGTAAGATTAGACGGAGTCCCCAGATCAGCACCATATTGGGTAATAGAATTAGGTCCTATTGTGAATAGCCAATATGATTATGCTATTGTTTCTGATAACAATCATATTTCTTTATTTGTACTTTGTCGTGAAGTAAATCGTTATTATGAACTATACAATAGTTGTGTTCAAGAAAGTCTTGTAAAATATGGATTTACAACAACACTTAATAAACCACTTATTATGTACCAGAATGACTGTGATTACAATGTATACGGTTGATTTTTGTAATTGATACAAACAAATATTATTTTTATCAATTTAGGTAGATTACTAGATCAAATGTTCATTCAAATCGTCATCATCATCATGATCAATGAATTTTATTACAAGAATTAAACTTGAAATGCATATTATTGTACCCGCTGTAATAATCAGATCAAAATTCATAATTATTATTTTACATAATAATCTGTTTATTTCATTTACAAACATGTTGTTTCAAATATTTTTGCAGTTACCAGATAAGGATCCATATTAGAACTCGGACGACGATCCTCAAAATAGCCCGACCCTTTTTGTATAGTTTGATTACCAATTCGTATAGATGCTCCACGATCCGCTTGTCCATATGTAAAAACATCATATCCAGCGGTTTCATGTTCTCCTGTTAACCGTAACTTATTATCATGTCCGTATACCATCATATGTTCTTCATGTTTTTGTCCCATCTTATCAATCGCTTTGTGTATTTCATATATTCCACCCTCATCACGCATTGATTTTGTAGAAAAATTGGTATGACAACCAGATCCATTCCAATCACCTAATAGTGGTTTGGGATGATAATTAATACAAATACCATGCTTTTCTGAAAGACGATTTAATATATATCTTGCTACCCATAAATGATCACCTGCGTCAATGCCTTCGCAAATACCGATTTGAAATTCCCACTGTCCGGGTGCAACCTCAGCATTAATGCCACTAATTTTTATTCCAGCAGCCAAACATAATTTCAAATGTTCTTCTGCAAGTTCTCGTCCAAAATTCTTCTTATATCCAATTGAACAGTAAAAACGTCCCTGTTTGTCTGTTTCATCAAATCCAAATGGTTTATTTGTAATTGCATTATACATAAAATACTCTTGTTCTATACCGAACCATGGATGTTCGTCCAACTTTCTGTTAAAAAGAATATCTGCATTATGTCTATTGTTGTTTGATAAAGGTTCTCCCTTCGGGTTATATGTAGAACACAATACCAATGCATTTCTACCTAAACGGAATGGGTCATCAAATATAGCACATGGTTTTAATATCACCTCTGAATTAACACTATCGGCTTGTTTTGTAGAACTTCCATCATAATCCCATTCTGGAAATCCACTACTAATATTTTCAAAAGATAATACACGTGTTTTTGACCTCAATTCATTATCACCATCTATCCAAATATATTCCGCACAAAAATATGTTTTAGTATTCATATGATAGTAATAGACGTTTCATTTTATATTCTTATTATTGATAAATTATCATACATATATCGTAAAATTGATTGAGACTAGTATTAGGAGAGGTATAGCATATGATAGATAATATTTACACACTTTATTTTGATGGTTGTAGCAAAGGTAATCCAGGTGAAGCTGGTGCTGGTGCGGTAATATATTATAATGATGTTGAAATATGGTCAGCAAGTATGTATGTTGGAGACAATGAAACCAACAATGTTGCCGAATATAATGGGTTATTACTTGGATTATCAGAAGCAGTAACGAAATGTATAAAAAATATTGTCGTATATGGGGATAGTATGTTAGTAATTCAACAAATGAAGGGAAAATTCAAAGTAAAATCTACAAACTTAATTGATTACTATAACAAAATCAAAGAATTAGAAACGAAGTTTGAAAATATTGAATATAATCATGCGTACCGTAACAATAACAAGCGGGCAGATCAATTATCAAATATTGGCTTATTGCAAAAAACGTAAAAATTATTTGTAATTACATTTGTAAATTTGTAATTACATTTGTAAACTACAATTTTTTTTTACATTTTTGTGTTTGTTATAGTATTATAGTAATTAGTACTGTATTTACTGCATATACCAAGTTAAAATATTTTAGTAATATTATATTATCCTTATATATTATATGGATATATCGTGTAATTTGACTACTGACATTTCACATGGATTTTTTCGTGATATTTCAGATAATAACAAGGAAAAAGTCAAAGCAAAATATTGTACAAAATGTAATAAACTAGAATCCACGAGTATCTTTTTTTTTGATGAATTATGTACATGTCCTCTAAAACTGGATATATTTGACGAATGTACTGGTTTCACTGGATATGTTGATTGTTCTAATATAATGGAATCTATGGATGATATGGGTCCAACCGGACCTACTGGTCCTACTGGTGCAGTTATATATATAGGTGAAACTGGTCCAACCGGACATATCGGTCCTATTGGGCAAATTGGTCCTACCGGTGCAACTGGACCCACCGGTGAAATCGGTTTAACCGGCGAAATCGGAGAAAAGGGTGAGATGGGTCCTACTGGATATACCGGTGACATTGGTCCCATTGGATCAATGGGTGAGATGGGTCCTACTGGATATACCGGTGACATTGGTCCCATTGGATCAATGGGCGATATGGGTCCTACTGGATATACTGGTGAGATGGGTCCTACAGGACCTGTTGGAAATACATTTATTACAAATGGTCTAATATATCAGACGTTTGTTACTGCATATAGTATGATTGAACAAGAATTATCAATAGATGAACCTGTTGTATTTGATACACATTCTACTATATTTGGTGATTGTATGCATGAAGAGAATACATCCAAATTATGGTTTTGGAAAGCGGGTAATTATCTGGTTTCTATTCAATTATCTCCAACAGAAATGTGTCAGTTCTCGTTAGTCAAAAATTCAAACACAATTATGCCAGGAGGAACTATGGGAACACAAAGTTCATTGGCACAATTAACCAATACATTTCTAATATTATTAGAAGATGAGGATTTTACCGAAGAAATACCAAATTCCGCATCTAAATATGGATGTTATCTGGAAATTGTAAATACATCTTCAACAACAGAAACTGTTTCATTATATGGATCAGACACTACTGGTAATCCTATACCACAAATCAGTGCATCTACTACAATTATGCAATTAACACCTTGAAATTTTTATTATATTTATTAATAATAAAAATCTTCTTAAAATATGGGCATTGACTACGGGTCATTAGTCATCTCGCTCTCCTCGTTATTACGGGGGTCCGGTTGGTCCGGTGGGTCCAGTTGGTCCGGTTGGTCCATCAAATCCGGCTTCGCCAGGTGAGCCACGCATACCAGTTTCACCTGTATTTCCAGTTGGACCAGTATCACCAGCATCACCCTTATCACCTTGTAAACCAGGAGGTCCCGTTGGACCCGGATTACCAGGTGGTCCAATACAACCAGTATCGCCAGTATCACCCTTAGGACCGATGCTCCCTATGCCATCTTTGCCATCTTTACCGTCTTTTCCATCTTTTCCATCTTTTCCATCTATTCCATCCTTGCCAGGTGGACCCGCAGGACCAGGTATAAACCATCTTGGATCAATAAATCCAGATGTAGTTTCTTCTCTGCTTTCACTGGATGAAGAGGAACTGGATGAAGAGGAACTGGAAGAAGATGACGAACATACACTTTCACTATCACTTGAACAATAAGAACTTGAACTATCTATTGACCCCTCGCACCCTCAATCTCCTCTTCCACGAGAACGGGAACGGGATCTTGAACGGCAACGAGAACGACCTCTACCGCGACCAGGATAAACATTTACATTATGGTAACCTTCGTGGTTTCCATGAGGTCCGACGCCACCATAAGGTCCGACGCCACCATAAGGTCCAATACCTGCACCAAGAATGCCGGCACCCAATCCTAATGGAGCGATGCCAGCACCAAGAATACCATTTCCTAATATACCAGAACCTTGTCTGGCTTGTTCAAGAAGTTGTAATCTGTTGTTGTCATTGGCAGCAACGTTGAGTGAATCACGAAGACGTTCACGATCAAGTGAATCGTTCTTCTCTTTAAGAGCACAACAGCATTCGGCAACTTGTTTGCTGAGTTCTTGGGTATTTTTAAGAGCATCGTATTTTGCCTCTGCCATTTGAGAAGAAATGGTTGCACCTAATTTTTGTTGCTCTAATTGACTAACAGCGAATTGCTGAGCAGATTGAGCACTTAAATCAGCCTTGCACTTTTGCATCTCCAATTGTGTCATAGCGAATTGATTGTCCATTTTAGAAGTCATAAATTGACCCATTTTTTGTTGCTCTAACATAAGAGAAGAATAATGATCAGTACCAGTTTGTTGTAATTCAGCGTGTCCTTTTACAATAGAAAGACCCAAATCACTGAAACCAGCACCAACAACTTGTCTGGTTTCCCAAGCACCATCCGTAACGTGCTTAGTCAGAACATTCAAATTTTGAGTATTTGAACTAATCATCTCAGCACCTGTTCTATTAACATCGTTCAAAATAGAATGACGAACATCAGTTAATTTGGCATCAAGTTGTCCTTGTGAAGTTACTGTGGTAACACGATTTTCACCAGCATTGCGTTCAATAGAACCAAGAAGTGTAGTGTTTGCTGCTGACACAGCATTTACCGAGTTTGCACCATTACGCTCAATGGCAATTGCCAAATCACGTGCGCTGTCGGCAGCAGCTTGACGGCTTGCTGCGGAAGTAACAGTAGTTGTAAGACGGTTCTCGCCTGCTACTTTCTCTATTGCAGTCATCACATTACCACCGTTACGTTCAACTGCACCCATTAACTGTCCACCGTTACGCTCAACGGCAGAACTAACATAGGTAGTATTTTTGTCGATAGACTTAGAACTCGCCAGAGTACCTCTCTCGACAGCATCGCGTAAACCAAGAGTAGTTGCATGAATATCTTTAGTTATGCCTGCTTGACCGGCTGTCAAATTACGCTCGGCGTTATTAATAGATTCGACGAATTTGTAATCATCGTCCTTTGGCTCGTAAGCGTAAGGGGGGTAGCTGAAGCTTTGCCATTGCTGGAATGGCGCAGTAGGTTTTCCGTTTGTCTCCATGACTTATAATATTAGAATAGAAAAAAATATGCAGACATTTTTATTATTTGAACTAAACCATTCGTTACCAAATATGGTAAGGTAATACTGTAACTATTCGTAACTATTTGTAATTTACAAAATTTAGAAAGAGTAATTTGTAAATACAGTTTGTAATCATTATTTTTTTTGTACTATTACGTTAAGTCGTAACAATAATATTTAGGAATAATGAAAAATGTTTGCCTATTTTATTATGAAACGACAAATTTTGCTGGACGCAATCTGTTATGAAAACTCTCTTTTAAAAATAAGATACAACGAATTAATTAAATATATCACAAAATTAGAAACAGAGGTTGAGAACCTGAAACATACAAACTGTGTTTATACCGATATTTCTTGTAATGATTATTATGAAGGGGAGAACACAGAACCACCTACGAAGAAAACAGTATTTTTGGTTGAAAATTCATCCACGACTACGCCCCTTTTTCAAATTTCAAAATATTGTTCGTCTATAAATCAAGGTTCCCATAATATTGAGAAATCAGATACAATCAGTGAATTAACTATGTAATAATTATTCAAGATAAACGATACAAAAAGAAAAACATATTATATTGTTATATATTATAATATAACATGTCTCGCGTTACGATAACCGATCCAACTGTTATAAACTTTTATAATAGACATACTGAAATAGATATTAATACCATAAATGCAATGGTAATTGAATTAATAGAACGCGTTGAGACGCCTCCGCGACCTAACTATATATCAGACGTAACCCAAGAGTATTATAGTGAAATCAAAGATACAATGGATGCATTCAAGACTACAATTGCAAATGACACACAAAAGTTGGTGAATGAAACTAATAGCACTACCATAAAGGAATTTATTAATTCATTTGAAATGAAGACAACTATGATGTTACAGAATATACAACAACCGATTTATTCTTTCATTTCGGCAAGTGAAGATCGTATCAACAAAAATATTTCATCCATTCGCCCAACGGGGATCGAAAGTTCTGAACTATATTCCAAATTGTTATGTGACGTTCGGTCAATCATACAACCAAATGCTGATATTGAACGGTCAGAAAACAGACACTTAGCTACTACATTAACGAAAATGTTTAATAGCGCTGAAATTTCATCAAAGAAAATGGGCATGCATAACAATACCATATTTTTAAAAAGAATCGGACATCAATCCATTATTATCCAAAATTATGATGTTGAATGTAATGTTAGTCCAAGTGATATTAATGATTGTATAACAATCATCAGTGACGAAAATAAGTGTGGAATCGTATTATCACAAAATAGCGGGATTTCTGGTAAAGATAATTACCATATTGATATGCATAATAATAATGTTGTTGTTTTTGTTCATAATGTGGATTATTCATCAGATAAAATAAAGGTAGCTATTAGTATCATTGATAATTTATATAATCAATTACGTAACTTTGCAAAATCCAATCATAATACAGATTTTACTATTCCAAAGGATTTGTTAGAGAATATTAACAACGAATACCAACTATTTATTAGTCAAAAAACGGCTGTGGTAGATGTATTCAAGGATAGTCAGAAACGAGTTCTCGCACAGTTGGACGAAATCCGTTTTCCCTATTTGGATAAATACTTATCAACCAAATATTCAGCACCAATCGTAAAGTCTGGATTAAAATGTGATTTATGTAAATCTTATAATGCAAATAATCTTAAAGCTCTTGCTGCTCATAAGCGCGGATGTATTCGTAAGCAAGGAAATTTAAAAAGTAATATAACCCATCAGACGCGTGAAAATATATGTATAACTCCGATAGCATTTGAAAAGAAATCAAATGTATCTATTTAATTATTTAATGTAGATCCCCTTATGAGATCCTATTACATACCCCTTATGAGATCCTATTACATACCCCATATGAGATCCTACTACATATCCCCATTATGAGATCCTATTACATACCCCATATGAGATCCTACTACATATCCCCATTATGAGATCCTATTACATACCCCCCATATGAGATCCATCATCACAAATATGTTTTTATAATTTACGAGATAAGCCTTTGTATTTTGTTTAATACAAATTGTACATATGTACTACAATTTGTATTTTCTTACCATAATTGGTAAGATTTAGTTATAATATTTGAAATAATGTTTATCTATTATTGATATATATGCTTTTTTATCCAGCGTATTATAATCCTTATGCAGTTCTCGGTTATGGTGGCTATGGTGGCTATGGTGGCTATGGTGGCTATGGTGGCTATGGTGGCTATGGTTACGGTAGAAGACGCAGACATAGACGTCGTTGGCACTAATCCAAGTGTATAAATTTGTGTATTAATATGTATATTTGTAATTACACTTATAGTTTTATTACTATAAGTGCAGTCAGTTTAGAATAATTATTATTTTTTGGTTTTATATTATACTTATCTATATTATACACTATGCCAGGTAGTAATCCAGGTAGTCCTCGAGATGCAAGTGATAATATCATTGATATAAGCAATAATGTGATTGATGTAAGCGGGAACACAACACCAGATATTTCACTTAACATACCAGTAATAGTCAATACTATTTCAGGTGAGATAATTACAGGTGAAGGTTACGAAATAAGTAATCAAGAAGGAACAGATATATCAGGATCGGATGTGATTCAGACTACATTTGATACGATTGACCCAGAAGATGTGTATGATCCTGATATTCAACAAAACTTATCTCATATAGTTGAAACACACGACGACCTTTCTACCATAGATAGCTCTGCAAATATCCTGTTAAACGAAATCAAATCATATGCTCAGGAATTACAATGTTCAGACTTTCATGGCAAGGGAACAATAGATGACTATAATGAATTATTTACTGCTGCTTCTAATATTGTAAACGAAACGAAACAAATGGAATTGGATGTTGACATTGAAGGTTTCAATGAGTTTGCAGCAGCAGCAGATGATCTAAGTGATTTATTCAATGGATTCATCCTTAAATTACAAAATGTTAGTATAATTACTGATATCGGTTTTTTAACAAATATATCCTATGCTTTGCGAAGAGTAGTTAATTTGTCAGAAACATTTGGTAGGTTCAAACAAACCATATTCTCAACCACAGCAATTCAGTTACCAAAATCCGCACACGAAACCAAAATAGTTATTGACGGAGTTATGGATGAAGTCAACTGTGCAATGCAATACATAGAACACTTTGTATCTCCATCAGAAACACCGTTGGCAGATGCAGATTTGTCAGCAGAAGAAAAAAATATTATTGCCAAATCAGTGGAAACAATTGATAATTGGAATACATTATGTGAATATGGTGTTACCATTGCAATGTCAAATGATGTTGATATTCTTGCTATACAGCAAGCTAGCACCGATCTTAAACAGTCTACTACTTCTCTGCGATCTGCATCTACCAGATTAAAAGCAAAACTGGCTGCTTTCAATATTATTTAATATTTTTTATATTTTCATAAAAAATTGAATTTTTATGAAAATGTTCAACTATTACAACCAACTATATTGATTATGAGCACTATATCCGATAATAATACTGAACTCGGGTTATTTTACAGAATGACACACCGATCTGAAAATAATATTGAAAATGAAAATATGGGTGAAGTATCATCATTTACAGTTACCTTTGGTAATAATATATCACAAGTTAATGGGTTTGAATTAATGGCTGCATTATCTGAATTATCACTATCTATTATTCATGATGAGAAGTATAACAACGATTATGTAGAAATTTATAGATTACTTCGTTCTATCAATGATAAAAACAAATAAATTTGGTTACAAAAATTATAAAAATGCATAAAAAATTGAAATATTTTTTTATGCATATATAATTGCAATCAGTTAATAACAATCAAGCCAACCAGTCAAAATGTCATCTTCTATTGTCACAACACCTCCCATAAAGGTTACCGATATCAAGACTCAGTCTAGACTTCCAGAAAAGTATGGTAAATTCATTCAATTCGCTTACTATATGATGGATAATATTATTGGCCTGGATGATCTTCCAGAAGACGAAGAACGTAAAATGATGAGAGAGTCATTTTTGGAAAAGATCAAACTATTTGAAAGTGTTGAAGACCAACAAGCTATGGTCCAAGGATTCTTGGATAACAGTAAAGAAATTAAAAAAACTATCAGAAAAACGATTTCAGATCGTAAAAAGGCGATTGCTAAGGAACTCACTAAGGCAAACAAGCCTGTAAGGCAACCACGTGCTAAAAAGGTTAATTCAGATGGCACTGATGTTGTTAAGAAACCTCGTAAGAAAGCTACAAAGGAGATTAATAATGTTCAGGATGAACTATTGAATGATCTTGTTAGTCTTGCTCGTGATGAAAAACCGGTAGATAGTATTGTTGTTGAAAACAAGGAATCAAATGAATAAATAAAAATACAAAACCCCAATAAAAATAAAAAGGCAATAAAAATGGGTTTTTTATGATTTCATTTTTACTATACACCTTCGGACATTTACATCCTTGGTAAAATAGTGTAAATATGGTTACAAAAATATAAAAAGATAAAAAAACAGGGTTTTATTGTAAAAAATTGAATGATTTTTTTACAAATATATAATTGCAACCAGTTTAATAACAACTATTAAAATCAAATCATAATGTCATCACCTATTACTACTACCCAAGTCGTAACTAATACCCGTAAGCCAACACTTCCAGAGAAGTATGGCAAGTTCGTCCAATTCGCTTATTATATGATGGATAATATTTTAGGCGATGAGATTCAAAAAGAATCTTACTTGGAAAAGATCAAACTCTTTGAAAGTGTTGAAGACCAACAAGCTATGATCCAAGGTTTCTTGGATAACAGTAAAGAAAATAAAAAAACTATCAGAAAGGTTATTGCTGATCATAAAAAGGCATTGGTCAAGGAACAAAAAGCAATTGCAAAGGCGCTCGCTAAGGAGAATAAACCTGCAAAGCAACCACGTTCTAAGAAAGTAGTGGAAAAGAAAGTTAATAACGCAGAAGAAGAAGTATTAAATACCATTGTTCAACCGACAATAGAACAAACATCAGTTACAGAAGAACCAGTAATTGCTGAGGTTGAACCGAAAAAGGCAAAGAAGGTTACAAAAAAAACTACAAAGACAATTGCTGCAACTGAACCAGAAATAAAACCGCTTACAAATGAGCTTATTGCAGAAGACTTTATTACAGAAACCACTGAACCAGTGAAACCAAAACGTAAGAAGACAAAGAAAAATGAGACAAATGCTACAACTGATGCAGGTATTCTACCTCCTACTACTACTCCTGAAACCAACATTGAAATAACTCCCATCACAATATCCGATACAACTTATTTCAAAGACAATAACTCAAATATTTATAGCTATCCTACCCCTACTTCTCAACCCATCGGCAAATATAACACAGATACAAACGATATCACATTATTATAGGAGTCATATTATACAGTAACTTACATAACTAAATATTTTTTATGATATTTATTCTATTGCCATTTGCCGGTTTATTACTGTTTCCTTCATTACATTCTTCATTATTTTGTCTTCAAATATCCGGTCTTCTTCTTTACCATAACCACCTAACGCTGCCTTATAATATTTGAAATAATTTTCACATTCTTCCGTTCCAATTTGTTCTACCTCTGGTTGAGAGTTATCAAACCATGTTCGTAGTTGTGCATGATTTTTCTTTGCTACATGTTTTACTGCATTGCGAAGAACTCTTTTATCTTCGTCTTTCTCCCATTTTTCTGAATCCTTTATATAAATAGTTTCTCGTTTCAAATCAGTACAATGCATGGGTCGTGTATGCATTTCCATTTCTCTCATACGTTCCACCATTACCTTTGAAATACCATCTACGAAGCCAACATTACCAGTATTAATGAAATCATCTACCGTAACTTCCATAGTTTGAATGAAATCATTCATAGTAATCGCGTTTTTACATGTCTCATTCAAAAAGAAATTGAGATTAAATTTATTATTACTGTTCGTGTTATGGCAGTTTGTATTATTACCTGCTTTCCCTGCCATTTCCATCATTTGTTTGTTTTGATCTGTAATAATTTTCTGAAATTCCCTACGTTCTTCTACAATGAGATCTTTGAATTCATGATTCTGTTTCAATAATTCTACAATAAGTGTTGTATTATCTGATTGATTATGTTGTGTAAAATGTAAAGGTTCTTGTTTATATTCATTGTCGTCACAATACTTACGATGCTTACATAATGATGACAAATGTTTATATATTTTGCCACAATGACAACTATGTATGGTACTTTTTTGACCGTTTTCATTAGGATTTGTTAGTCGTTTATGTTTACCAGTGGATAAATGTCTATCATATTGACTATGTTTGCTTGTAGTATAGTCACATAATTTACATTCAAATTTTAACGGACCTTTTGGACCCAAAATATTAGCCATTATTAGTATATACTTACTAATCAAAAAGATCCTAAATCATTTGACGCATAATATACTTATTTTTTACAGTAACAAAAAATTTTGTAAAAAATACAGATTTACAGCATAATGGTAACAACCCGTTTTTTGGAGGTCTTTTTACAAAACTATTCTGGGGAAATGAAAATTGGACATTTATTTTTGTCCATTTTTTCTGAGCGATGCCATTTCTTTTCATAGAATTATATAATGTATAACGGACGGACTTACTATATAAATCTCATATTATCACCTGTATATTTCACATATTGAGAGTTATAATTTACATTGAATCCAATATCTTCCAATAATCCCAATGTAATTGGTGTAATATAATTATATTTACCTAACATGCCTGTCATAATTTCGTTAGCAATTATGGGGTAAGATATATTGTTAATAATGCGACGTTCAATGCTATAATCATTATCTTGTCCTTCTTCCAGATGTGATAATTCTGTACCTTCACCGAAATCATCTTCTAAGGGTAAGTATTCTATGTTGTCAGTATTTTTACTATTGTATTTCAAAATATTAATATATTGTTTAATTCCATTAGGTCCAGTATAAACAAAAGGAGGTTCTTGTGATTTATCGCGAATATAATTAACCGTGCGAGAACCGCCAATTAATCCAAATGTATGTAGAATTTCATGTAATAAGACAGATACATTTAATTCAAATATTGTATCATTCAGTTCCATCATTTTCCCAAAATTATTAGCATTTAACCAAATACGATGTGTTTCCCATGACGCAACGCCATATGTATTACCTTCCATTTCGTCATCAATAATAACATATATATTATGTCGTTTTGTTTGATTCGTATTGAGAACAATATCATTCAGAATATGCATAACAATCATAGTTATCGGTTCTATACGTTTATCCGTATAGTGAATAGAAAAGAATATGTTATCCGTAGTATAATGCATGATTATGATAGTATAATATGCGAAATTATCAATGACAAATATTATAATGATACTGCCGTATGGGTATTATGAAAGTAATTTACAAATAAAGTATATAAACCAAATGCTATGGTATAGTATATAATGGATTCATCCGAAAATACTCCTCAACCACAAGAAGTTCTTTTGATTAACATACCAGTTACCGACGATAATTCTGCATTGAATGTATTAGTAGGTTTTGTAGGTATTGCACAAAAACGTGGTGCTTTCAATATTCAAGAGTCAGCCAAAATATGGGAATGTGTTCAACGATTTACACAAGGAATGCCACCTTCTCCTGTACCATAATTGTATAAAATATGTATTTTTTATTACATATTTTAGTTATCCCAATATATTGTGACATTCTGTTATAAATTCATCATCTGTTTTGGGAATAATTTCTTGATATTTACCGACCAACAATTCAGACATAATTTGATTTAATTCCTCCATTGTGGCATCTAATCTGAGTACATCACCGGTTTTTATATTGAAAATTTTAAATATTTTTGGTTCAGGTTCTTGATCATCATTATTTCGCATATTCCATAACCATGCATATGTAATGACTTGAACCAGATGCTCAATAGTTATCTCGGAAGTACATTTTAATTCCCATACAGTAGTTTCTGTAATCAAATCAACACGTCCAGTAAAACGAAATTGACGAGAATCACCAAATAGGGTTGACAAATATTCATCAATATTACTATGTTGTTCATCAGATGATTCATGTACAATAGTATCTTCCACTGTGGGCATTATGTTCTCACAATCTGGTCCAATTACGGACCGTAATCGTTCTTTACATGCTATGACCATTTCTTCTGATAACCAATTATATTCATCTCTGTCAATTTGTTTAAGTTTAAAATACAACATTTCCTGTACAGCAATACTAACATTGGCAAGATATAGATAGTCACTGATATTTTCAATCTGATTCGGTAAATCATTTACTATTTGTTTCAGATATATGTGTTCATTTGATTTCATATTTTGAATACTATTATTAATAACATCAAGGAGAACATTGGTATCTGGGTTCTCGTTATTTTCAATAATATCTTCGTTATCTTTTTCATTTATTTCAATGTTCTCGTTATTTTCAATAATATCTTCTTTTTCTGAAATTGTATCAATAATGTCCTCATTTACATCGTTATTCTCTGGATTAATAATGTCAAGGTTCTCAACATTCTCTTTTGAAATCCATATTTGTTTGAGATATTCGTAGTACATACAAGGAATAGCTATACCATTTAGATCACTAACTTCTTCAAAGAATCCTCGTTTGGTTTCTATAACGGTAGGAATATCCAATATATCGGCATCTTCATTTTCTTTGATAAAAATACGGTCAATAATAGGTGAAATGTTCTCAATAACCGATTCTGAAATGAATCGCACCAATTCGGTCGGAGTAATGATATGTTTTTTAATCAAATTATTATAAATTTCATCATCATCATCGTCCGGGAAAATACTTTGATGATTACCTTTGAAAGCAATATAATCAGTCTGTTTCATTTGAATATGGTTCATTTTAAGAAATTCAAGTGGTCGGTTACTTGTAAATCCGGTAGTTTCTAATAAGTATAACCCCTGTGTTGCTCTGGTAGCAGCAACATATAGCGTATTTGGACATATATCTCTTGGTAATCCACGGGCGTAATATTTCAAATAGGAATTATCAAATCCAACAATGAATACATATTTACGCTGTCGTCCCTTTACACTATGAAACGTTGAAAATACAATTTTTCCATCAATTACACGGTCATCCATCTTTTCATTTTCTAACATAGGAACATGGCATGGTATGTCTCTTTCAACCAATGTATTTTCCATATTTCGCATATTAGACCCTTTTACTGAATTACCTAATACGAATATTTCACACGGTTTCACACCTTGTTCAAACAATTTATTTATCTCAGCTAAGACAACTTTGGTAATATTGAAGCGAGAATTACGTATATAAGTAACAACATTCCCATCTCTACATGCATCCATTCGGTCTTCACCCAACATTACATCATTCACAAAAGATTTCATTTGATTTGTGATACGAAATGACATTTTCATAGTACATTTTTTAAATGAGGGGGTTCTCAATAAACAAGAATTAGACCATATTTCATCAGACATAGTAAGGAAGCGTATATCAGCACCCTTAAATTCATAGAGACCCTGCATATAGTCTCCCAAAATCAATAATTGCACAGGTTTATTATAATCTTTCATAAATTTAACCATTAATTGGAAATATAATAAAGTCATATCTTGACATTCATCTAATACCAATAGGTCAATGTCATTAATGACTTCCTTAGGAGGTAAATCTTTGAACAGAAGCCGCCTAATTTCTGTATCTGTATATCCAGTAGATAAATAATATCGTTTCGCCAAACTATGATATGTATGTACATTGATATTGGTAAGTTCATTCTCTTCAACGGTTTCTTTAACATCCTTACGTAAAGAGGCATTATATGTTAATTGTAATATACGTAAATGTGAAAGTTCTCGTGCAATGGATAAAATAAGGGTAGTTTTACCCGTTCCAGCAACTGCGTCAACCATAACATTAGAACCATCCTTAACTTCATTCAAAATTGTTTGTTGCTCATTACTCAATGTAAACATTAAATATGATATTTATCGGTATATAATATTCATTACTATACTTTTATGTGATTTTACATAAACATTTGACAACATAATCTAGATATAGTATAGTATGTTGTTCTCCTATTTACCAATCTATTTCCTATTATTTTTCATAGTAACGAGAACCTACGCATATGATGAACAAGTGATGAATACAAGTTTATGGCTCAGTTCAGCAGCATATTGTGGTAAAGATAAATATAGTACAATGAAATTAACAAAGTACGCCGAAGGATTTCAAGTAAATACCATAATCTATGATAAATCCACAGACTTACAAGGGTTCATTGGAGTTCTTCCATCAACAAATACAATTTATGTGTCATTTAGAGGGTCTTCTTCAATGAAAAATTGGGTAGATGACGCAGAGGTTCTCCAAGTAGATTATAAAACTTACCCTGAATGTGATAGTAAAGTACATGACGGATTTTACAAGTCGTGTGAGAACGTCAAAGAAGATATCGTCAAAATAGTATCTAAATTACATGATCAATATACAAACCCAGTTATAGTAACGGGTCATTCATATGGTGCTGCGGTAAGTCAGTTAATGGCTATGGAATTATATAAAAATGGTATCCGATCCATCGTATATAATTTCGGACAACCTGAACTAGGAAATATGAATTTTGCAGACTGTGTGGATTTGATACTAGGTAAAGATTTATATCGTGTTGTTCATGATAGAGATACAGTTCCACATTTACCAGGAGTAGGTTATTATCATTCTTGTGGTGAGATTTTTGAAGATAAAACAGGTAATTTGAGAACCTGTATATGCAATGATCCGACGTGTTCTGACCAATATAACCTATTTGAGACAAATACCGCAGATCATTCCATTTACTTGGGACATACATTGGATTGTTCAACGAGCACAGTATAACAAAATAACAATATAATACAAATGTTATTTTGTAACGAATGGAATTATATATTCCTATCGGCATAATAGATCATAACTAATGTAATAAAAAATCCAGGTATAATTTTATTGATCAATGCAAGAGAACCAATAATAATAGCGGAGAACCCGCTAATAATAGCAAACTTCAATTTACCAAGTTTATCTTGTAAATCAAGGACCGTATGTTTTTCATCATTAGTCAAATCTCCGTTTTGATAAGAACGCAATTTAGAAGTATAATAGATATAGAATCCACAAATACAAATAAGTAACAAAATGCCCAAATAGAAATCAGGTTTACCAGAACGAGAACTAAATAATCTCGTTAATTCATATCTTTCCGTATACAGAAATAAAATAGTGTACATAGAAATAGAATAAAGAATTATGTCAAATCCCCATTGATAATTTTGTATAGAAACCATGTTATATATTATAGTATAAGATGATTTTTGTTTGATTGTGTCAATAATATTACATACGTACTCTACGTTTACTGGTGACTCGTTTACGGAAAGTTTTATTATTTTGAATACCACGAAGTAATCTAAGTTGAGCTAAAGCATTTTCACGAGTAGCACACTTAGCAAATGTTTTTTTAGTAACAGGATTATAAACACGATAGCATTCCTTGTTGCGTACTTTACGAGTTTTATAAGGCATATAACTTATAATTAGATATTATTGGACCAATCTTGATACATATAACCCTCCACCATAAACACCTGCTAATTGGTATTGCGAATTTGATGAGACAGATACACATCTCCATTCCTTATTATCCAATTCAGGATTAGGATTTTTATTCCAAGTAACACCATAATCGGTTGAATAGTAAATAGACCCATTTTTCGCTACACCTGTCATAGACTGACCATTCGCTGATATAGAAATAGCCTGCCACATAATATCAGTAACTATTGGAATATCAACCTTACCCCATTCTATGCCATAATCAGACGAAATATAAACTTCACCAACAATTTCAATTGCAACTTGGTATTTACCATCAGAAGACATATCTACACCATACCAATTATGATCATCCCATGCACCATATGCATCAGTAACAATGTTGGTGGTGTTCCAAGTACCCCCATAATCATCAGATCTATAAATATTCTCACTAACAATTGTTTGATATTTTCCATCATAAGACATAGTAACACCAGCTGAGGGGAATGTCGCAATTGAATTGAAAATATCACTATTTTCATTATTATATCTTATCCAAGATTGTCCATAGTTATCAGAGCGATAAAATGAATCACCAGCCGATATAACTAATTGATATTTGCCAGTTAAACAAATACAAACAAATACTTCATTACTTCCTATACTATATGTTTCTGTCCATGTAGTACCATAATCACTAGACACAAATATATTATTACCATTACTAGCTGTTTGGTACTGACCTGAAAAAGACATTGAAATACAGTTAGTAGAAGCATTACCTATATTAGAAGTTATAGACCATGTAGCACCGTAATCAGTAGAACTAAAAATATCACCGAATTCTTCCACAGCCACTTGAAATTTACCACTAGCCGATATAGAACAAGATAACCAATTTATATCATCCAGATTTTGATCAACAATTTCATCAAACACAACACCGAAACTATCAATATTATAATCACTTACATTAGAAACAACAAACAGAATGGGAACAGTATAAATTTGTGTAATATTTGAAGTGGTAGATGTAGTTTCTTTTTTAGCTAATGTAATAGAATCAGTATAATTCAAGGTATTATATGATGCATCAATCGCATTCAGATATTGAGGACCAACATTAAACTTGGTAATATAAGGTTCAGTTTCAACATCAACAGTCAATTTTACTGAAAAACCACTTTGTACATAAATCAAATCATTTTCAATGAAACCGTCTTTAAATGAGAACCCCTTATCTTCTGGACGGTTATTAAAAGAATTGTTTATTGTTGTCTGATTAATTATTTCAGTTACATTTTCTAAAATGACGGCGCCTGATAAATCAGACACATAGGCTCCTGCAAAATCAAATGAATTCCCGTTAATAATATGTATAAGTGCGCTTGCGTCAAATACACCATTATTTATATTATAAAATTCTTCACCACTAAATAGAGACGAAAATCCATAAGGTGCGCCAAAATACTCTAATACGGTATAGTTAAAATCACTATATAACGTGGATAAGCTACCCATTGAAATAATATTCGTAGTATTAATCATATTTACCAATTCATTTGCAGTAATAGTAATAGTATCATTTGTGTATTTATTATTTGATATATCATAATTTATTTCAAGAATATTTTCATTTTTAGGATCCTTAATAATACCTATCTTTTGATTCAAAAAATCTGCACCAATACGGATCTGTAAAGCATCTTGTACAAAGAAATCATCAGATATAGGTATTTCAGGGAATGTTTGTTGTATAGAATACCCACCCTCCGCTCCAATAGTATACGATTTGCCAATAATTTGGTCTGAATTACTACTTGCCATAAATATTATTCTGATAAAATATATCAAGATAAATTTTGTAAAATTAAAAGCAGAGGAGCATTTATTGTATGATTCAAAATAGTTGATTTACTATACAATGGGTTTTCAATATAATCTTCTGTATTAATAATCAAATCAAGTGTAATTGTAATACCAGATGATACTAATATACGGTCTCCTGCAATAAATCCATCATCAATTGTTTGGTTCATACGATTATCAAACGGGTTTGTATTGCATAAGAATGTTAATATATTTGTTAAATCATTGATTTCAATAGTTCCTTTCAACTTATATATATAGTTACCCGAAGTATCATAATATTTTTCAGATAAGATATCAATAAGATTTCTTGGCGTAAAAATGCCAGAATTAATATCTGATGTTCCATCGCTATCATATATTGATGTAAATCCATCTGCATATCCTAAATAAGTATATGTTTTACGTTTAAAATCAGAATACAATGACTCATATTTTCCTAATGAGACAATGTTTGTATCCTCTATATTACTAATAACATCATCTACTGATAATGATAAGAAATCAATACTAGAACCATTATATATAGTTTGATTTGTATTATCAATAATATTCAAATTTGACGGATCCTTATAAATTCCAATTTTTTCGTTAAATATACGAACATCAAAATTCATCTGCAAAGTATTTGTCAAATCATACAATTGTGTTATATCTGTTCCATTAGATCCTACATATGGTATTTCACCAAAATGTTGATCTATTGAAAACCCACCATTTGCAACAATTGCATCTGTTGCGAACATTTGTTTTGACATAATTAAAATATAGTATTATACAATAAAAATATAATATTATAAATCATAAAGCATCTTTAAATCTAAACAAAATGAATAATTAGAATTATTTGTGTCAATCAACCTGCCACGATCATCAAATAACCGAACACGCAGGCGTTGTATATCAACTGGACCAAAATAATTACGGGGTTCTGTTACTATATTAAAATCATTTTCCATAAGCAGACTAAAATAGGATGCCTTAATTGATATACGAGCCAGTATATTTGGGTTCATAATACTATCTTTGAATACGTTTATAAATTGGTTCTGAGAACTATTACAAAAATCATCTATCGCCAAATATATATATCGTGTAGATGCAGGTTCAATTATAGTATCAGCTGTATATTCCGTTTTTCCGTTATATCTACGCCCAATAAATCCTAAATTCCATCCTAATTTGGTTGAAACATCTACATTATCAATCATACCATTTCTATCTCGTGTAAAATCCATCATTATATTGGTTATTTTATCTGCATCTACCCCATTTGGTTTTATCGTAACCTTACCAGTTCCAGAACCACTTTCGGTAATATCTAATGACAATTTAATTGATGCAAATATTGGATTAGAGTTTGAATTATCATCTAATAATGAGTTTAACTTCTCAATTAGATCATTTGCATTATAATTTCCATCTGGTATAACAACTACTTTATCTGATATTAATGTACCATCATTTTCATCAGAATGTGACACACTTAAATATAAAAAATCGTTTCCATTATAACTAGAAATACTATAAAATGTAATTGGAAACTCTAATGATGATAAATGCATAGAGACTACCTTATTAAACTTTGTCGGTAATTGTAATGTAAAATCTGAACTATGTGTATTATATAAATTATCACGAAAACGAGTATCAATATTCAAACTTTTGGTAACAACTCTTGTATCTAATTGATTTAATTTACCTGGAAAATATTGACTATTATTCGCATATACAAATTGAGTTTCAGGACGTTCAATTAATTCGCCCTGCCTAGAAGGTATATCTCTTAAAATTGGTGTATCTAATGGATCTAATTTATAATTGATAGGAATACTGGTAGGTGGTTTTTTAGCATCACATTTTACAGAAATAAGCCATTTTTTTGCGCTATCAAGAAATGCAATTAAATTTTGCTTAAAATGTTTATCGATATGACCACTTGATAATAAGGTATCTCTAATATTATATTCTTTTAATTCAATATCATCGGCTGTATATTTCTTACCAGGTGTTAATTGGAAGAATTTCTCAATATCATTCACACTATAATTGTTTATATCTAAATCCAAGTTTTCCATTACTTAATATTCAAACACATATTTTATTATATTGTTTACCTCCAATAATATAATAATGCACATGAATATTTCAAAATTATTATCAACATTATGATTACAGATATTATAATTATGATACGATACGATAAATAAGTTGCAATATAACAATACTTACACAATAAACTACTATATTTATTCTTATGTAAATGATGGATAATTCTTTTCGGACAATCTATTATACGACTACGTAATTTTTCACATGTCATCTAGTCAGTACACTTCTTTAAGAAAAATTAAAGAATTATTATCAGAATGTGATACCAACGGGGGAAATGACGGACAACCCGTAGCATTTGGCTGTTCTCGTCCCAAACAATCTGTTTTAGGTACAGGTCCTACTGGTCCTATTGGACCAACCGGATTCACTGGGTATACTGGTAATACTGGTCCTGTTGGTGCAACAAATGGTGGCGTATTTGCATTAGCGGCGGAAGCAAATACGTTTAATATAACAGATAACGGTTTTATATTTACATTTGGCAATACAATATCTAATAGTATCACGCATGGATTTTTAATAGGTAATGATTGTCAACTTGATTATATTGGAATTAAAACTAGTCAGAATCCAACCCAATTAGGAAGTATTGAAGTATATAAAAATGGAGAACAAACCGGAATATTATTATCAAATATAAGCGATTCTAGTTATATAAGCGATCTCAGTTTAAATTTTAGTTCAGGTGATTATATAAATCTCAGATGTCTATCTGGTTCTGGTGGAGGTACAATAACTGTTGCATTATGGTTTAGAACACAGGGCGCAATTGGTCCTACCGGTCCATCATTCTCAATACAAGAGATTGCTGACGATGACATACAATTCAATGCTAATTTTTATACATTAGGAGATGTTTCGTTTAATTCTAACATGTATGTTAGTAACAATACTATATTAGATGGTGATTTAGCAATAACCGGTGATGTATCAATGAATACAAATCTATATGTTAAAGAAGATGTTATAATAGATAATAAGTTATCAGTGAATGATAATGTAAATTTAAATTCAAACTTATTTGTAAGTGAAAATATAACAGCAAAGGGTTTAGTTGTTTCAAACAATACAACACTAGATAGTTTATATGTACATAACACTGCACTACTTAATTCTACGTTAAATGTAACCGATAATACAGTTTTAAACAGCAAATTATTAGTTTCTGACGATGTATCTTTAAACAGCAAATTATTAGTTTCTGATGATGTTACCTTAAATAGCAAATTATTAGTTTCTGATGATGTTACCTTAAATAGCAAATTATTAGTTTCTGATGATGTTACCTTAAATAGCAAATTATTTATAACAGATACTACAACTATAAATAGCAAATTATTTGTTTCTGACGATGTATCTTTAAATAGCAAATTATTTGTTTCTGACGATGTAACCTTGAATAGAAATTTGTCTGTTTCTAGTGATGTTACAATAAACCGAAATTTAACTGTTTCCGATGACGTTTCAATAAATAACAAGCTGTTTGTTTCCGACGACGTTACGTTAAATAGAAAACTGATCGTTTCCGATGACGTTACGTTAAATAGAATGTTAATTGTAACAGATGATACAAGATTAAACAATAGATTATTTGTAACAGATGATACAACATTAAACAATAGATTATTTGTAACAGATGATACAACATTATACAGCAAATTATTTGTATCTGGTGATGCAACATTAACCAATAGATTAATTGTAAATGATAATGCATATTTAAATAGTAACGCGATCATCGGTGAAAATACACATACAAAAAGTCTCGTTGTTACTAATAATGCCGTATTAACTAACTTATATGTAAGTAACGATGTATCGTTCAATAGTAAATTATTAGTATCAGATAATACAATCTTAAATAGCAAGCTAATTGTTTCAGATGATGTTTCATTTAATAGCAAATTTACAGTATCAGATAATACAACATTAAACAGCAAATTATTTGTATATAATAATACTACAATTGATAGCAAATTATTTGTATCCGACGATGTTTCTTTTAATTCAGAACTTAGTGTTGGTGATAATGTTACAATGAATCGCATATTAACAGTAAATGATAATGCATATTTAAATTCTAATGCAATAATCGGTGAAAATACACATACAAAAAGTTTAATTGTAACTAATAACACAGTATTAGATCTACTAGATGTTAACAATGATGTTACCTTAAATAGCAAATTATTTGTATCTGACGATGTTTCTTTGAATTCCCATTTGATGGTGATGGATGACGTATCATTAAACAGTAAATTGTTTGTTTCCGACGACGTATCCTTGAATGCTCATTTGATGGTGATGGATGACGTATCATTAAACAGTAAATTGTTTGTTTCCGACGATGTATCATTGAATTCCCATTTGATGGTAATAGACGATGTATCCTTGAACAGCAAGTTGTTTGTTTCCGATGATGTATCCTTGAATGCTCATTTGATGGTAATGGACGATGTATCATTAAATAGCAAATTGTTTGTTTCCGACGACGTATCCTTGAATGCTCATTTGATGGTAATGGACGATGTATCATTAAATAGCAAATTGTTTGTTTCCGACGACGTATCCTTGAATGCTCATTTGATGGTGATGGATGACGTATCATTAAACAGCAAATTGTTTGTTTCCGACGACGTATCCTTGAAATCCCATTTGATGGTAATGGACGATGTATCATTGAACAGCAAGTTGTTTGTTTCCGATGATGTATCCTTGAATGCTCATTTGATGGTAATGGACGATGTATCATTAAATAGCAAATTGTTTGTTTCCGACGACGTATCCTTGAATGCTCATTTGATGG
>Ga0206131_10001011_pt1 | contig 37541 bp, 41 predicted proteins | sample Helgoland_Spring_FD_148636 | JGI IMG/M metagenome (GOLD analysis project Ga0206131, IMG submission 148636) | Pelagic subsurface seawater microbial communities from Kabeltonne, Helgoland, North Sea - Helgoland_Spring_Bloom_20160517_1 | ecosystem: Environmental > Aquatic > Marine > Epipelagic ... | reverse complement strand
TATGTTGTATTTAGATGGCAACAACACTACGCAATTCAGTATTTAGTTTATACTCATCTACATTATCCGAGATGGCATCAAGTAAGTGTTTTGAAATAATCATATTGGTTTTTAATAAGTCTTCTGATGGCATAACAGCAAACCATTGATATTTGGGTCGTCTGAGTATTTCATCAGCAGGAATATAAATACCATAACAATCAGGATGGAACTTGATATAAGCTTCTTCCATCAAATCTTCTAATAAAATCTGCTTATTATCTTCGGTTTTAATACCGACAAGTTCTCCGCCGAGTAAGTTCATTTTATTTTCATTGATAGCGGAAAGACAGAAATTAGACATTTTACCTTGAAATTTGAATTGACTGGTAAAATGAGGGTCATTGTTTTGTTTTTTAGACTGTTCAACAAATGCCTTTATAGTTTCATCATCCTTTTTTGCTCCAATAAAGTAAGTATCTGGTGCAAATAACTTCTTTTGTGAAGAAGAGAGGACATTTTCACTACGATTAATATTTTCAACAACAAATGGATTTCCGTTTGCAATGCCATTTTCATACATAGGCTTTAAATTCTGTTTACAGACGAAAGAATTAGGAACAACCATACCACCATAAAAATAGGTAAGCTCTAACATAGCTAACTCACGAAGAGATGATTTCATAGGTTCGGCGACAGTGGATACATCAATATCCCAAGTAGGAATTAACTTACTAAATGACTTATCATCAATAAGACATACATTAAAATCATCGGCACAATGGTCTAAAATGGTTTTAATAGTCAAATGTAAATAGGGTTGGTTCAAATCAGTTGAGTTACGTGAATAAAAATCTTTCCACTTACGAGAATTGATTTCGTATTTAGAATGTATCCATAATTTTGGGCGATTATATCCATATAGTGGAGAATCATTCAATAAATATTTTCTTATTAAATCATATTCATCATTTGTTTCAAAAGGTTGTTTCAAAATATTCGCAAAATAACTAGCGACGACAATGACCCCAATGGTTAATGCATAATGTGAGATTTTTTTTGAACTAAATAACATAATAATACGAACCGATATATAGTATCATTATAGATTTTTATTCCCGATCACACTAATAATAAATATGATAATTGATGTTATATTTGGATTCATTGTATTTAATTTTAGAAGAGAACATAACTGCATTATATTTACATATTTGTCTAATTATAGTAGTAAATGAGTTATATGTAATATCTCTTGTAACATAATATTGTTTTCCCAAATGATAATATGGTAATATATCGGAAGAGAACTTATCCCATAGGTTCTTGAATTGCATTTTACGAAAGGCATTCATATCAACCATATAATAATTTGCGGTTTTCAGTGATATTTCATCTAATAAATTATATAGAATATCTTTTGGAATAGGCTGTTTGAATATTTGGGATGACATAAACTAGGGGGGTGTGTATATATTATATAGATTATTATATTGCTAAACGTGGAACTATTTGAGTACAGTAGTAGTAGTTTCTTGTTTTAATTTTTCTAAGTACAATATGCCGTCCATTAATTCATCTTGTGCATGTTCAATCCATTGAATTGTAGATAAGTCTTTACGATCCAAATCCGTACCGTATTTCTGTTTTCCAAACGTTGCACGTTGAGTAAATTTATGCAAGATGGATTTTACAACACTATCCAAGTTGGTCGTATCGATAATTTCAGTTTTAGAATCTGACATTATTGAAGTAAAACATTACCTATCTATATCATTGTGATCCAATTATACATTTTGAAAAATAGGAATAATATTGTTTGTAAATAGAGCAAGTTCAATAGCATCTTCGTGTATATCATGAAAGATCGTAATATATTTACAAATATAAGGAATAATTTTGTATTTTGTATCTTCACTAATCATTTCAGTTTGTTTTGTAAAGACGAAGAAGAAATCCAATATATCAATAACAGAGTATCCATAATCGTAAATATTGTATAATATTGCGATAGATTCTTTCAAATTGTTTTGGCTTAGGTTGTCAATATACATTTCAAATTTTTGAAAAGATATATTAGAACATATCATTTTGCATATCTTTAAATCAACTGACTTCCCATAAATATATATTTTTTCAATATAATTAATCATATTTCTTATGGATAATTGTGACATGGTTAAAATATGGTTGATAGCATCATCACTAATATCAATATGCTCTTCGTGAATAATACGTAACATAACATCTTTAATTTGTCCGCTAGTTGTGTTCGGCAATTTCACAATATGTAGTCTAGATTGAATACTTTCAATTACCTTTTGAATATTGGTACAAACTGATACAAAACATACATTTCTTTTGTATTTATCAATATAATTACGAAATACTTGTTGGCTTTGTTCATTTATATTATCTAGATCATCAATAATTACTAATTTTTTTTTACCATATATTGCACTACTCGATTGACAAAATGTTTTCATTTCGGTTCTGAAATGTTGAATACCTTGTTCTTTTAGATTATTAATAAACATAATATTATTATCAGGCAATGGTGAATTCTTATCCAATTGATAATATTCACGAATGATAGCAAACAGCAATGTTGTTTTCCCTGAGCTGGGATTACCAATAAACAATGTATTTAAATTACCCGATTTTATTAATACTTGAATTGTCTTTACTATATTAGACTCCATGGTAAAATCATCAATAAAATAGGGTTTATATTTGGTAATAAATGTATCTTGGAATTGATTGTTATCTGACATTAGAATATTTCGTAAAAATATTTATATATTGTTTTCAAATTATTATATAAAAATTATAGTTGTATTCATATTATATTATGTCAAAACCATCTTATTATGATATACTCGGCATTGATAAAAAATCATCTGATACAGAAATAAAAAAGGCATACCGATCCATGTCATTGAAATATCATCCGGATAGGAATCCAAATGAGGATGCAAATGCCCGATTTCAAGAAATAAACGAAGCATATGAAACTCTCAGTGATAGTGCAAAACGACAAACATATGATATGGGTGGTCAACCCGGTGGTGTTCAGTTCCATAATATGTCAGGACAGGGGGAATTTCCAGACATTAATGGTATATTCAATATGATGTTTAACGGTGGAATGGGAAATATGGGTGGTAATCCTAATATAAGAGTATTTCATGGGGGAATTCCAGTGAATATAAACGGCAGACAACATAGACAAATACGTAAACCAGAACCTATTGTAAAAAATATTCAAATTACATTAGAACAGAGCTATATGGGTTGCGTTGTTCCAATTGAGATTGAACGATGGACACTATCTAATGGTACGAAAGTAAATGAAGTAGAAACACTATATGTAACCATACCACAGGGTATTGATAATAATGAGATTATTCAAATTGTAGATAAAGGTCATATTACACCCGAAATAAAAGGTGATATTAAGATAGGTGTTCGTGTTCAAAACGATACCATATTTATAAGAACTGGATTAGACCTAATATATAAAAAAACTATTTCACTAAAAGAAGCATTATGTGGATTTTCGGTAGATTTTGTACATATAAATGGTAAGAAATTACGATTAAATAATATGGATAATCCAACTATTATTAAACCAGGTCATAAAAATATATTCAAAGATATGGGAATGAAACGAGAACAAAGAACAGGCTCTCTAATATTAGATTTAGATGTCTCTTTCCCAGATCAATTAACAGAAGAACAATTAACTTCTATCAAAACAATATTGTAAAATTTATGTTGAATATGAAATTCAATACAAATTAAGTAAATTATGCACTAATACGTTTGGTTGGTATTTCTACATCCACAATATAAATTGAATTCTCTGTAATTACAATGTACTCTTTACCTACCTTATATATTTTAGACACAGGACTTGTGTATTCCTCTTCGCTCTTAACTATCAACTTCTCTTGATTGTCTTTAACTCCAATAATAACATCCTTATCCAAAGAATTTGTCCAGTAATCCATCATAATGGGCTTATCTTCAATAATTGACAATTTAGCAGCATGTTGGAGTGTATTATTTTCAGGTAACCTATATCCATTTGCAGTTGGTGGTTGATTTGTATTTTCCATTATATTTAATGTATAATATATACTTGTATAATTACTTTAAATCATTATTGAATAAAATATTTAATTTTTCGGCATATAGTGTATAGTTTAGAATTTATGACAGCAAAAAATCCGGTTACATTAAAACAATGCATTGCTGAACAATATTGTTACGCTATAAAAGAACTATTTACAAAGATCAGTAATTCCGAATTAATTAGAACATCAGATAAGTTAATTTCAATACTTTCCATTGGTGTAAATTCTATTCATCGTGTATTTGAATATGTTTTAATAAGAAAAAAAAATATAGAACAAGCGAATTATTATACACAACAAGCATGTTATTATTTCTTAGAATATATAGAACAAATTCATAAAACAAATTTAACACAAAATTTGAATAATACAGATGCTGTTTTATTTGTATATAAGAAAACCATTTTTGATATACACGACGGGGAAGACAATGATTCTTCTAATAAAATGACGAATATTCTAACATTAATGGATGATTCTATTATCATAAATGATAAGGAATGGTGTAATATGTATCTACAAATTTCACGAATTATAAACATATTGTTTTATTGGAATAATGCGAATTATACATTTGAGAATAGAAAGTCCATATGTGATAATCTGTTATTGCGTTATTTACATTCAGTTGATAAACTTGATTTTGCTATCGTTTATCTTGATAATATACAATGTAAGTTTGAACCGGATTTTAATACATATTATAAACTACTTGTTGCTATGATAACAAAGACTGAAAAAATGCGACGTGTAAGAAGTGGATCAGTTACAGAACAAGATAAAAATGAGCAACTATTAACTAAATTCAGTCTCAGTCGTGATATTCTAAAAGAAAAATATAATAATGGTGATATGGATGAATTAGTGTCTTGGTTATACAATAGGTAACTTACCCTAATTTGTAATCCAAACTGTTTTTTTTCGTATCTTCGTTTTTTTCGTCTTTGCAATTGTTTCGTTTGATTTTACAGATATAGATGAGTATTCTACACATAATAACTTTTTTATAAATTCATAAACAACATTTAATATTAATTCCGAACAGTTGCCTACAATTAAACAACTCCCTGTGCGAAATATCATAAATGATACTTCCGTATAAGTTTTATTATCACCGATTTCACTCATCTTCATATTGCGATCATCTGGCATTATTTGTCCAGTTTGCAATGAGACATCAGTTATTTTATTATTATAATAATATTTACATTTGACGCCTGGATAACTACATGGATCATATGATGTTTCAATACCATATTTTGAACTTCGCAAAATAGAGTGCAATATATCACGGTTTAAGAAATAACCACAATTGAAATTAGAATTTATCAATATATTACTTTCTTTTTCCATCGTAATAAATTCTAATGGTTCTTTTACATACTTTTGAATTAGCGTTATAATGCGTATTTTAACAATTTCTAAAATATCATCATTTATTACGCCGGGTATTTCCATTTTTCCAGTATTGAACACCTTCACATGCATTTCTTTATATATACCATTATGATTTATTCTCATAATGATAGCAAAACAATTATAAAATGCATTTTTTACCTTTCCTCTGCAATTCATAATATCCTTTTTTGACATACCAATTGTAATTTTTCGTTCATCTTTATATTTTACTCGGCGTGCAGATGGATTATCAATCTGTTTAATAATATTTTCATTATAATATACAATATTTACCAATTTTGACTGATAATCCATAAATTCCTCATGTGTATTAGATACTACTTTGATTTGTTTTTTTAAAATTCCATCTTTGGGTTGCCAATAGTTTATGATTGGTATATTCCAAAATATATTGAAAATATCAATAGTTTGATTTAAGAACAATACCTTCGTTTTAGTAGATATGTATAAATTCTCACATTCCGGGGCCTCGTCTGATATTTTATTATTTTCGTTATTATTTTCACTATATTCGTTATCTAATATACCATTTGTACTTAGTGGTTGAATACAATAATTATTTATATTCGTACTTCCAAACCTGCTATCAGATTGGTTCGCCAGAAACTTACTCCATTCATCATCAATGTTATCCATAATTATATTAAATTGTTACAATAAAAATTCTTTAAATCCAATTTCAATTTTACAGAAAAATAATATGGGATCGTTATTCATACAAATTATAACATATATATTGCAAAATAGTTGTAATATCACAATCTGGTGTATGCATAACTATCTCAATTACATTCAAAAAATGCGGTGTTATAATGTCAGGGTAGTTACGCATAACATAATCAACATATTTCTTGATAACTGTTTTTTTATCAACATTATGTTGCATACTGGAATTGTGTATATATACAAGCGATTCATCATAATTATGTTGAATAAATAACTCATGTAATGTAGTCCATATACTATCTGTAATTATACTATTGTTCCAATCTGTTTTGTTTTGGTTCAATTGTATAAAATTTATCATACTACGAATGTCTGAATTATATGTTGTTTGGATTGTATCAACCACTGGATTTGATAATATTAGATTTTCATTTTCTGCAATATTTTTTATAAACTTATGAATATCTTCTTTTGGTAGTTGGTTAAATCGGATACATATAAATTCATTTTTCAAGGGTTCTTCTATCTTGCTTATATAGTTACATATTAAACAATATCGCACGTTGTATTGAGACAATTGTATCAAATATTTGAGTGCTTGTTGTGCATTTTTTGTCATATAGTCAACTTCGTCCAGTATAACAAATTTCAATCCAGTTTCAAACATGTTTTTAGATTTGACAAATTGCTGTATTTGATTGCGAATAATATCAATGCCTCTCTCGTCTGATGCATTCAGATGTATGACATTACTTTGTGATGTTTGATTATACCTTGTTTGGAATTCACGTATCAAGTTGATAATGGTAGTTGTTTTACCAGTTCCAGGGGGTCCATAAAATAACAAATTTGGAAAGTATTTATTTTTCAAAATATTCTCAAATAATGTTCGGTTAACATGATCTAATACTATATTGTCAAATTCGGTTGGACGATATTTTTCAACCCATGGTATGTTGTCATTATTTTTTGTATTATTTACTGATTGCATTTCTATAAATATATATTCTAATGTATTTATGTTTCTTTTACTAGTTCAATATATGTTTGTAAAATTGAATCCATATAAATATAACAGTAGATGAATATCTATATTAAAATGAACTCGTTTTCTGTTCACCCCAACACCGGTTATTTGGAATTGATTTTGGGACCTATGTTCTCTGGCAAGACTACTCGTATAATTGACCTATATAATAAATTTTATCAATCTTCAAATATCAAAGTTATCAACTATTCAGGTGATACTCGTTATCATAGTAGCATGTTGTCTTCTCATGATAAGGTAATGATACCTTGTATATTTACGACCACATTATCAGACGTTTGTGAAGAGAAGCATTTGGACGATATTGATATTATATTGATTAATGAAGGTCAGTTCTTTCCGGATTTATATGAAACCGTAACTACGTTAGTAGAAACCCATAAGAAAAAGGTATTTGTATGTGGGTTGGATGGCGATTTTAAACGAAATAAATTTGGAGCATTGTTGGATTTAATTCCTATAAGTGATTCAGTTATTAAACTAACTGCAAAATGTAAAGAATGCCAACAAAATGCAATATTCTCACATCGCCTTACACAAGAAAATGAACAAGTTGTTATTGGATCAGATAATTATGTGCCATTATGCAGACACTGTTATTCACGAATGTCCATGTAAACATATCATCCACAAATACACTTTTTATAAACCATATAAAAGAAAATTAGTCTAATTAGTATAATACAATCACATGGAAAATACCGATAATATGGAACCTATTAAAAAAAAGAGAGGACGCAAAAAGAAGGCAGAATCTATTGAAATTATAACTACTACACCTACTGAACTTGTTACTGATAATGTTCCAAAGAAGCGTGGACGAAAACCCAAAGGTGGTAAGTTGATAACCAAAGAACCCGACAATCAAGATCAACCACAACAAACACCAAACGTTATTCTACATTTGAAATGTTCATTATCAGATTTAAATACATATAATGATAATTCAATTAATGGGCTAAATGATCCATTAGAGTATAATCCAACCGTACCACCTACAATTTCTACATTCAATGATAATGATAAATATGCTTCATATGAACACCCTGATGCTACTGTACCCACAATTATAGATAATACTGCATATGATGTAGTACAAATAAATCCTGTAAATTCATTCTGCAAAAAATGCAATGGAGACATGACATCACAAGATAATACTGACAATCTCACAATAGCAGATCAAGCTATTGATAATGTCAATATGAAAGATGTCAATATGAAGTTAAAGAATTTAAAAATACAATTATACAAATCAAATAATCCAGATAAAAAATCGGCATGTTTCTGGTGCACATATGAATATGACAATCCTACATGTTATATTCCAAAATATGAATCAAACGATGATTTAAGTGGTTATGGTTCATTCTGCCGACCAGAATGTGCTGTAGCTTTTTTAATGAAAGAGAATATTGATGATACAACTAAATTTGAAAGGTATCATTTAATTAACCAATTTTATGGAAGAACATATGGGTATAGCAAAAATATTAAACCTGCACCAGATCCACACTATTTATTAGATAAATTTTACGGCAATCTTACTATTCAAGAATATAGAAAATTATTAAAGACCGAACATATGCTGTTAATTGTAGAAAAGCCTATGACGCGTATCCTACCAGAGTTACATGATGATATGGAAGATTTTGGTTCAACGTTGTATGATAGTAATCCGGGTAAGTATAGTAATAATGCTGGTATGTATAAAGTTAAACGACAAAGTGAAAAACAGAAGGGACCTAGCAAGACAGAAATTATGAAAGAAAATTTCGGATTCTAATATTACTAAAAACATATTTATGACAAAAGTATAAATATGTTATTCTATAATATATAAACAATGTCGGAACAAAAAAATGTTACAATACATTTGATGGGTGGGTTGGGTAATCAATTATTCCAGATTTTTACCTGTTTGTCATACGGTTATCAGGAAGACCGTTCAATAATATTACCTTATTCAGATGTATTAACTTCTGGTATTACTAGAAATACATATTGGGACACGTTTCTTCATGAAATAAAACACTTAACCAGTATTAATAATAATGAATATACAGTTACTTCATTAACAACCGATTTTGATACATTACAAGAAAAGGGATTTAGATACCAAGAACTCTCTCAATATGATAACAAGAATATACGATTATTTGGATATTTTCAAAGTCCTAGGTATTTTCAGAAATACTATGACAACATTTGTAATCAAATCAAATTAACATATAAAATATCACAAGTTCGGGATAAATGTTCAGAATACTTTCAACCAAATATAAGAACAATTTGTATGCATTTCAGGTTAGACGATTATAAAAATATTCAAGATTGTCACCCATTAATGCCATTAGAATATTATCGCGCGGCATTGTATTATATGTTATCTATGAAGTCATCTAAATCGTGTAACGTATTGTATTTCTGTCAGAAACAAGACTTTGATGATGTTTCTGGCATTATATCAAAATTAAGTAGAGAATTTCACTATGTTAATTTTATAAATATTAATGCAAATATTAGTGATTGGGAAGAAATGTTACTTATGGCAAACTGTGATGATAATATTATTGCAAATAGTACATTTAGTTGGTGGGGAGCATATTTTAATCAAAATCCTACAAAATTAGTATGTTATCCTAAAATCTGGTTTGGTCCAAAACTCAAACATAATGTTGTTGATTTATTTCCAAAAAATTGGCAAAAAATAGATTGGTAATTTTTTGTAAAAAATTGAAAGAACGATTCTTTAATATTATAAATGAAACTAAGTTTGATTTATAATCATATTATTAACAATGCCTCATTCACAACACTACAAGGAAAACTTTGATGCTGTTTTAGACATCCCCGTTGTAAAGGAACTTTTGAAACAAAATAATAAATTGATCAAGCGTAACAAAAAATTGTCTAAACGTAATAAAATATTGAAAAATTTAATATATTCTCTTCCTGAATTCCGTAACCCTTGCAATTCGTGTTCATGTAATCATAACAAACAAAAATCTTGTAGAGATAATGTTGTAGTAAAAACCGAAAAAAAATATACAGAAACTGGCAGTCAATCCGAAGATAATGATATTATTATATTAGATACACCAGCAAAAGAAGAAATAAAATAGAAGAAATAAAATATGAAATTTTAGAAATTGATAATGAAGAAGAAGCTGAATCAGAAGAAGCCGAAGAAGAAGAAGCTGAATCAGAAGAAGCCGAAGAAGAAGAAGCTGAATCAGAAGAAGCCGAATCAGAAGAAGCTGAATCAGAAGAAGCCGACGAAGAAGAAGCCGAAGCTGAATCAGAAGAAGCCGACGAAGAAGAAGCCGAAGAAGAAGCCGAAGAAGCTGAATCGGAAGAAGCCGAAGAAGAAGAAGCTGAATCGGAAGAAGCCGAAGAAGAAGAAGCTGAATCAGAAGAAGCCGAAGAAGAAGAAGCCGAAGAAGAAGCTGAATCAGAAGAAGCCGAAGAAGAAGAAGCTGAATCAGAAGAAGCCGAAGAAGAAGAAGCCGAAGAAGAAGAGGAAGAAGTGTTTGAAACTACAATTAATGGAAAAGAATATTATACTGTGTGTCTCATGAATGGTTTCATTTATGAAATTATGCCCGATGAAGACATTGGTGACGAAGTAGGTAAGTTTGTTAATGGTAAAGCAGTATTTGATAAATAGACTTCATAAATATTCACAATGATAACAATATATTCAATATTTTTTATTGTAATTATTTTTACATGTTTTGTTTTTGCATGCATTTACCTTGGTTTTTCTGCGCGTATTTTTTGATTTACCACCTGCAAGTGCAGTTGGTGTAGCAATATTTTGGATCAACTCATTTACTATTTCAGTGTATAATTTTAAATAATTATTCGTATGATTAATCATATTAATCTTATTTTGTAGATTAATCTTATCAACAATTTGTAGTTCCTTATTATTTTGATCTAGTCTGGTATTTATAGTTTGTTGTACTTGTTGTAATTCGTTGTTAATTTGTCTCTTCATTTCATCTAGAGAACGAGTATCTCGGTTATTAATAGAGCCCCATTTTTGTATTAATTTATATAAATTAATTTGAAAAGAACCAGTTGAAATAATATCCTTACTGTCACGTATAAATGGTAACAAATTTCGTATATTAACTGAAAACGTTTGATTTATCTTATTACTTGAATCACGTAAGTCATTTATAATCTTAGGTATTTCTTTATTATTCATTATTAAGTTATCAAATCTACGGATTAATTCATCACTTGGTTCATCTGACCTATTATCATTCAATATTCTATTTGTATTTTTCATTACATTATTTTGTTTTTCACTTTTAAACTTAGTACTTTTTTTGGTTTCAATAGAATAGATAGGAAAATGTTCTACAATATGTTTGATTTTATTAGATTTCAATAATCTGGTTAATAAGTTTCCTAAGAATTCACCTTTATAATAGCGCATAACTTGTTTTTTATTTGAATTATTAATTTCTCCATCAACTAAATCAAGGAATACAAATATTTCACGTTTTGGCTCATTATTACGTGTGTTCGCATTAATACGGTCAACACCTAAACTTATAATATATTCATTATAACTTTGGTCTTTATTATTTAATACAAAACGATTATAAATATCATTTAAATTGCTAATAGCAATATCTATATCTTTATCCAATATATCTTGTAGAAGACTATTGGATGATGTCCTGCTATCAAATGTTTCTGTCTTAAATTGTGGAATCAGAACATTATTAATCTGGTCAATTGCAGTCTGTGTTATTACATTTTTGCTTGAACCATTATAATCTTCAATTAGTGACCAATTAATTGAACTCAGATTTTTATCAGAATCAACAGTTAATGTATTGGTTAATTCATCATCAGAATCAACGGTTAATATATTGGTTAATTCATTATTGTTGGATATATTTATGTATTTTTTTATATCGCTTTTACCTAATATTTTTTTTATTTGTTCAAAACGTTTTACAATATCATTATTATCCTCTGTTGTTATCGTTGATAAATCTTGTTTTACCTCATTTATACGGTCATCTATATTTGTGCCTGAATAAACATTGATTGCATTATCTCCAATTATTACTTGTTTATTTGTATTCTTTTTAATTTTATCAAATATATCTTGTTTATTTTTTGTAAGATCAGTTATATATGTTTCAATAAAAAATACTATAATTAATACTTGCCAGTCATTCACGCTATACCTATCATTTATTTTATTTTTACCCATAATTATCTTTATCTTATTGCAGATATTGATTAATTTTCTAATCTCAACCTTTATTTTTTGCAGTATGTCCTGTAAAGTAGTATTATTTGATATTATTGTATTATGGACATCTTTCAATAATAGTTTATATTTGGGGTGATTTACAATATCATTTAACCAAACGGATTTTACAACTGTATATGGTTTATTATCTATTTTCAAATATGAAAAACGAGTTTTAACCGGATTATAAAACATGCTGGTTTGTGGAGTCTTTTCCAACAATTGATCGATAGATTGTTGATTATACTTAATTGCAAGTGGTTTAGTGGGGAAAATTGCAGTTAACATCATATTGATATTTTTTTCAATAATACTTTTTGTATCATCTCCAAATACTATATTATTATTTGTTGTTGGATTAAATTCATTTCTAAACTCGTCAATGTTAAAAAATATTTTAATTATTTTTGCATAATCTAACCCAGATATGTCAGGCAATAATGCATCGTCTATCATATACGGGTATTTACTGTCTGTGTTTAAAGTAACATCGGGATCTGGGTTATATAATAAATCGCTTGTGAATGGAAATTCTATTTTACCAGGTATATTTGTGTTTAATGTAATTTTTATTGGTTGCGGATCAATGCTCATAATTGGTATTTATAATATGTAAATAGATTATTTACATATAATAGTAACTTATTTCATAGAAAAGCCTTGTACCTCATTGTCAACAATTTTATTTTGTTTGGATGCTTTCTCTAAAACTTCTTTCGCCTTAGTAATATCTTCATCTGTCACTTTTTCATCATTATGTTTGTTTTCATCTGATAATGTAGTATGATAATCACGGAAATCCTCAGATAATATACAAAAAGCGCTTTCTTCATTAAACAAATACTCCGTAGCAATAATAAAACAAAAGGTTATAAATGATGCAATATAGATGTCTCTTGTACCCATCCATGCAATGGAGAACACTAATAATGTTCTACTAACAGTGTATTTCAAATAAGATTCCATAGATTTACTTAACCCGATATTTACAAATTTTGATACAATATTTAGGGTAATAATCATCAAACCTGCAAATATTTTACTATTATTAATTGTTTGTATTTGATTATGCAAGTAGTCAATTGTTGTCTTAAATGTCTTTGTGTCTTTTGATTGTTTCATTATACACTATGTATCTATTTTTTTAGGGAGTTTGTTCTGATTTCACCTTTTTTTCAGAACGCAGTTTAGCCTCCACTATTGAGAATTTGCAAGTTGAACTACATACATTACAATAATCATCCTTAAATTTAATTTCTGGAAATACATGTGATGTCATTTCATTATTGACATCCATACCTTTGTATTTTAGTTTACCATTTTTACAATTGTTTGTACGAAATGAATTCTGAGCAGTATCGTCTAGAATATCAACATCATAATTTTGATATATATCTGTGTAATTTTCAAAAGTATCTAATTGTTCTTTCTTATTGAATTTAGCTGGTTTTGTTTCTTTAAATTCTGGTTCGGGTAGTCGTTTTTCTGTAATTAATGTTTCAATCGTTTTGCCATTGATATCATGAAAAGCCTCTTTGTTTAGCGATATTTCAACACAATCCATTTGATAAAATAACAGTATTAAGGCGCATACAAATAAACCAATCATTTTATCAATAGATGTGTAAAAAAGGATTACCAAAATTGCGATTAATTTTCCTACTATGGTATGACTAAATAAAATACATCCACTGTATTGGGATAGTAACGCATATATAGCTACAATAGGTATAAATTGTGCGATGGTATTTTTCATATTATCTATATTATCATTATATTTTTCTTAAATTCTATTTTTTGGTTAGTAATGCGCGAAATAATTTCTACATATTTTTTAAGTATATAACTAATAAAAATATGTCATTAGTAACAACCGCATCTACATGGATAAGTGATGATAATTCTAATAAAAAAAAACGGATTCCTTCATTTAAACGTCCATCAACTAATAATAAACTGACATCACATGGCAGTAGTGAGAATATTGATGTGAATGAACATTTCCAAGCGATGTTACCTAAAACAATTGAAGATGTTGAAAATAACAATAATGATCGCAATAATAAGGTAAGTTCATTATTAGATAAAATGACTAGTGCTAGTGAAGATGATGATAACACATTAGGCAATTTCAATCCAATTTCACCGCCTTCTTTGAATGTAAAACGTGATATTGAAGATGATATTGGTGAAAGCCAATATATGCCAGAAATTCCTCGCTTTAAAAATAAAGGAACCGCTTCAAATGTATATGGTGCAAATGATATGAAATCCAATGTATACAGCAATTATAATAAAACATATGAAGCTCCTATAAAATATACTAATTCACCACAATATGCAAGTATGGGTATTACATCTGGATCAGGTGACAATAAAATGTTGGAAAAAATAAATTATATGATACATCTACTCGAACAACAACAGAATGAAAAAACCGATAATATTACAGAAGAATTTATTCTGTATTCATTTTTAGGTATTTTTATTATATTTGTGGTTGACTCCTTTTCAAGAGCTGGTAAATATACTCGTTAATTATTTTCATCATATGTATTATGAAAATAATCGGATTTGTTATGCTGATGCCAATAATTCGTTCTTCTTTGTTTGTAATAATTTTACCCAATAATGCTTATGTAATTTCTCATACATAAATTCATTATTTATATGTTTTTCCTTGTATTCTACCATTTTATTACGTAAAAATTCAACGGTTACTTCACTCCAATCATCTATTAATATTACTGGGAGATCGGCATACAAACTATCCAATGGAGATTTTTTTATAATTGGAATACAACCTAAGCACAATGCCTCCCATGTTCGGATACATTCATAATCTTGTCCAAATGGTGAAACCACAAATGCAAATGATGTTTGATTAATAAATGTTTGGTTACGTTTATGCTTACAATCATAATATATTAGATTGGATGGTAATTTATTAATGGCATCATTCCTATCATCTGTTCCATATTTGGTAATAGTAAGAAACTGGAAATTTCCATAACATACTGGTATTCGTTCCCAAAATGGTTTCATTTGTTTTCGTAATGACATTATTACTTCTTCTTGATCAACCGGAATGGTTTTATCACCTCTGTCTGACCGAATATGTGAATTGTACATCATTGTATGGTAATCTAAACCGAGTGGTATTAATGTTATTTTTGGATGTGTTATTAGACAATTTTGACAAAACCAATGTTTCAATAAATCCCACTCAATAAACTCATTAAATTCCTCATCCGTATCAAATATTTCATTCGGACATTCGCAGTCACCCTCACCGGTAACTAATATAAATGGTTTGTTGATTGCATTTTTTAATTGTTTATATACGTTGCGTAAATTTAAATTACTTAAATAAATTGTATCATATTCCTTCATTTGATCAAAAGAATATTGTTTAGTTTCATCATTGAGCCGAGTAATATATCTTTCGGAATCGCAAGTTTCTTCAAACCCACGAAATCCAAATAATATGTTATATTTTTCTATTTCTGGCTTACTTACCCCGCAATTTATATCTAGAAGTTCTATGTTTGTATCAATTATATTATTGCCTCGCAGATAATCAATCATTTTTTGTTTAGATCCACATACAAAATCGTGATTAGAGTTAATATATAAAGGATTACTAGTTACTATTTTATCATGCATCAAACTCCAATTTATTCTTGGTATGTTGAGAACATTAGTATGAGTAAAAATAACTATTCCATATGGAGTTGCTATTTCAACCAACATATCAGCCAATTTATTTTTATAACTTTGCATAAGTTGTTTTTTACGTTCATCTGTATCATTAAATGTTTGTTGATATTTTGGTTCTTCTTCAAATGAAACTACCTGAATATTATTATGGCGATAACAACTTGTATTACAAAAACCTTGTATGTCCTCATTATATTCATTGCCTAATACAAGAAAACTATCAGAACTATGTAATGCTAGTCCTGCCTCTTCTATACTATGTAGATGCTCCTTATAATATGGTATTTTGTCAATATAAACAACTGCTATATTCAACATTTTGTATATTATATGTATATTAGTTTATGTTATTTTGACTACTAATATATTTATACTGATAATACCAAACAACTTTCAGGGGGTATTGGAGAACGTGGAAATACAAAATTGTACAGATAATAGGCGGTTTTGTTAGTAAATATTGGTGTATATCGGGTTCTCCAATGCGATAAAATAGATGTGTTATGACCTATGTTTTCTATTATGAACATTTTATAATAATTGTTTTTATTGATCAACTCCAAACTATGTAAAAATCCAGTATAAAAAAGTTCCATATTTTCCGAATTCATTACACTTGCCACGCATTGTAATGTATTACCTTCAATATCATCATATTGTGTTTTCGTATCTTTGAAAAAATACAATCCGTATACTTGCCCTTCACTTCGTAAACAATATATATGCATTTGTTTATCATTTATTAATGATAAATAGTAACCACTATGTTGTGTAATACATATGTCAAATAAACATGGTTGATTATCAAACCGCATATTCGTTTGAATATCAAGAAAGTCGGTTAATATATCTATGTTCTCCTTGGTTAATGATATAATTTGAAATTCTTTGGGTAGTTCTCTTGGATTATTTTTTCGTAGGTAGAATGTCATAGAATTATATTGGATGAACGGAACGACACCTTCACATAAGTCAATTTCCTTTTTGATTAATGATACTAATATGTTAGGGTTTTGTATACGTTGATTATATTCATGTGTTTGATACAATTTTCTCGTTATTTTACGTATGTCTTGTTCTCGGTGAACACATAGATAATCAATATAATACAATGGTAATTCGGAATACATATTCTCTTTTAATGTTGGACGATAGTGCATATTGAAGGCACGAGATGTGATACAACCCATTGGTTTATATACCGTTGTTATATCTGAATCATTCGTAGGTTTATCTAACGTTTTTTCACAATATAGTGATATATATGTAGGTTCTCTGATACCGGTTAAAATAGTTCGTATATTTTGTTGCGTTATGTTATGTAATATACGGTCAGATGATACATAATAACATTGTAATAGATTTGTTACTTCATTCATCATTTGATCATTACAATCTGATAAGTTGGTTGTTATTACATTATTGAAATCACAGAATTTCGTTTTTATTGGACGATAATGATAAATAAAAAACGGTGTCCAATAGAAATACCGCCAGTAGTCGTATGTATGAAATACCGGTTGTATATTCCAAAACGGATATCTAATTTTTATATAAGTGAAGAGAACCAAGAAAAAGAAGAATGTAGATGATAGAATATATTGAAACATAATTGGGTCTAATATATTCTGGTAAAAATTTATTGTTCATTATCGGCAAAATATAATGTGTATTTATTCTATATGGAGCCTGTATCTACTATTGCATTTGTTATATATGCAACTATAACTAGTGGAGCTGCATACGGAGTATTCAAAGTATCAACGCACATATCTAATAACATAACTATATTTATGAACCAATACAAATAGAGAATCAATGAGAACGTTCAAGAATATATAAATATTGATTTGGGTCTCCATTACATGGTTCCATATCCACTTTTGCATGAACATTAAACCCGCATGATTTCGCTAACTTTATGATTTGTGTGAGATCTTCCATAAATAATGTCTGCTCATTCTGCCTTACATTTGCGGTTTCAGTGTCCTTGAATGTTTCTGTTTTGGTTACAATATTCACTTCTTCTAAATTTACTGGAAAGTCATACCGAGCACTATATTGAAAGTCGTCATAATGAGTCTGTATATCAGTAACGCGTGGTTTGGGTGTATCATAGAATGATTTCCATTCAATCTCATCACCAAATTTGGGTTTCGTTAAATTAAATTGTTTTCTATCTACCAAATGAATCACCAGATATCCATTTGGCTTCATCCAACCATAACAATTTTTGAAGAATATTTCCTTGTTCTTTATTTGATAAATTGTAAAATCGGTGCACAAGACATGCGTGAATGTATCTCGTTCAAATGTAAGTGTATCCTCTACATTTTCACAGACAACTTCTATGTCTGGATATGTAGTTTCTGATTGTTTTACCATTTCTTTTGAACTATCTATTCCATATGCTTTATAACCAGCAATGGTCAGTTCATTTAATGCATAACCAGTTCCACTACCTACATCTAAAATAGTACTGTTATAAGTATCTAATTCCGTATGTTTTAACAAATTCATTAATTCCCATTGAGAACGTTTCTTAGTATCGTGTAAATTATCATATATTTCTGCATAAAAATCGTCATAAATATCCTTATTACGTTTTAATACGAATTGTTCTCGTTGGTAAAAACCTTCCACTTTTGTATCAGGTTTCTCAGATGATTTATGGATAGAATATATAGTATAACCTATTGCCAATGTTAATAAATATTTCAATAAGATATTTTTGGAATTATTGGATGTTAGGATTGATGTAAAAAACTTTATCATATAATTGACTGTATATAATAAAGTTGATATTTTTATGTTGTTTCATTCTAATCTGCACTACGTAATTGAGTTCTGGTATGATTGAAAAATTGGTCTCTACCAATTGTTGTATTATCTACATTTGGGTGAGGCATTGAACTAAATTGTTGGCGTTCAAACAATTGAGGATGAGGCTGTTGAGAAGGTTTGGATGTAACTGTCACATTATATAAATCGCTGGTGGAAGAAGGAACATATACATTTTGTTCAGCACCATGTTGTAGTGCATATTCTTGATTACGTAAACTATTTTCTACATCCACATTGTTTCTATATCCGGATGATGGACCATTACTGGTTGTAGGTGTAAAGTTCAAATATTGATTATAAGCAGGATAGGGAATGCTTGGCTCATTGACTTCTTTTCTACGATTAATAATGGGAAAATGTGCATATTTGGTAGGAACAGGTCTGGGATCAAAATTGGGTTCAAGAGGACTATCTGCGACAATTCGTGAATTAATACGGTCATTTAATTCATCTACACGCTCATTTTGTCTATATTGTACTCCTTGATGTACGCCTTGCATTTGGTAATTCATTTGATAATCCATTTATGCTAAAATATATATACAGTATGAAGATTTAAAATAATATAGAAAAAATTCTATATTTCATAGTAACAATGAATAGACCAGGTGCAGGCGTTTTAGTTATATTACAATGCAATGACAAGATATTATTAGGAAAACGTAAAGGTTCTCATGGACACGGTGAATGGTCATTTCCAGGTGGTCATCTAGAAATGAATGAAACGCCTGATGAATGTGGAAAACGAGAATTATTAGAAGAAACTGGAATTGATATACATGAGTTAAACCCTATTGATATGGGTTATACAAATGATGTATTCAATAGTGAAAATAAACATTACATTACAATCTATCAAAAATATTTGATAAATAGTGTTATTGATGCAGAAATCAAAGAACCAACCAAATGTTTTGAATGGATGTGGGCAGATATTCATAATTTACCAACCCCATTATTTTTATGTGTTAAAAACTATATGTTAAAAAACAATTTATAAAATAGTGGTTATTATAAGGAATGACCAATATTTTAGATAATAAAGTATTTATATTTGATTTAGATGGTGTAATAATTGATTCAGAAAAACACCATTTTATGTGTTATAAAAATGCTATTTCTACATATACCGATATGAAATTAGATTGGAATACATATTGTGAAATTCATCATTCTACTGATAAAACGTTCAAGGATGTATTTCCAAACGATTACAATGATGTATATGCACTAAAAACTGAATTATACAAACAATCTATAAAAGATGTTACATTGATTGATGGATTTTATGAGTTCTTTAAATTATTAATTAAATACGGAAAACAAATATGTATTGTCACAGATGCTCCAAAAGAAATCTTTGATATTATTGCCACGAAATTCCCATTTATCCTACAATCAAACGTAATCATTACCCGAAATGACACAAAATTTAGAAAACCAAATAGCGAATGCTATTTACAGGTGGTGAAACGCTATATTAATACATATGAACTGAATGAAATAATTGCATTTGAAGATTCATACAAAGGTTGGACTGCTGCAACAAATGTAATTTACAATTGTGTATTAGTAAATACACCAGACTATTTTTATTATAATAAGATAAATGCACTAAACCATATTGAGAACTTTATTAATATTAAAACAATGAAAGAACCATTTGAGTATATTCCATTTTATATTTCATCTAAAACAAAACACCGTACACGATGGTTAAAAATGAAAGACGATTTTCCAATATTTGCGAATTGGATTGTTATTGACACTAAAAAAGAAGATATGACAACTTTGGATAAAGCAAATTTATGTGAGACAATTAAAAATGACATACCTTATTGTTCATTTGGTATATTATATACTGAGGAAGGAGAACAAGACCATATAGGGTCACTAATTGAAATCGGAATGTTGTTATCACAGTCAAAACCAATATATTTATGTGGTGACAATATTTTCAAAGACGAAGTATTATTCAATTTCAAATCATTGATTAATTGCTCTTACTCTAATAATTTCAATTTATTTGAATCATTCAGAAATATTCAATATGATTCAAATCAACCGTATAATGAATTCAAAAATAATATTATAAACCTATGCAAACCAGTTATTCATACCCTTACTATACCAAATAAAATAGATAATATTGTCATTTGTGCATCTGGAAAAGGAACGAGGTTATTGCCAATTACGAAAAATATTCCAAAATTATTGGTGAATGTAAACAACGATTGTATCCTTCATAATATTATAAATTATTGGAAGCAATATTCTAATACATTTACTGTTATTATTGACAGTGAATACAATAATGTTGTTCATTTTTATTTAAATCTGATAAATGATATTAGTTATGAAGTTATAAACGTGGATTGTAAAAATAAAGAAGAAAATAGTTATACTATACATAATGCGTTATCTGATGATAAATATATACATAAGAAACTCCTTATAACGTGGTGTGATATTTTTCCAAATACAACCATACCAAGTGATACATTTAAGGATGAGAACATTATTTTTACTTATAAAAATTTTGGAAGATATGATGCATATAACAATTGTATTGAGAAAAAACCATTAGGTAATATTATTGGTATATATTACTTTTCAGATTTTACACATCTATCCGATTTTGAACCTCATATGGACATTTGTGATTGTTACAAAGAAAATTTTGGTGATTTTATTACTTATGAAATTGAAGATCTTACTGATATTGGCGATTATACAAAATTATGCAAATACGAGTTTAATAACAAATACAAAACTCGGTTTTTTAATACTATTCAGGATTTATCAAACAATGTATTATTAAAAATGTCAACGTGCAAATATGGCGATAAAATTATTACAGATGAAATGTTATTCTATAAATATCATGATAAATTAAACAATATACCAACCATTATAGAATTTAATGAAAATAGTTTTAGTATGACAAAAATTAATGGATTGTCTGCTATTGATGTTTTTAATAAATCACATATACCGAAACAAGTCGCATATTTACAAAATATTATTCAAAATTTGCAACAAATTCATAGTCAAACACAATATTATGTTGACGACAACATATTAAAAACCGATATTAAACAGGAATTTTACCAAAAGGTACTACATCGTGTGGATAATATTAAACCTTTATTGGATAATTTTCAATTTATACAATCAGTGAATGGAATTAACATCAGATTCCAATACCATCATATAATCAGAGATTTATATTCAATAATCTCCGGTTACTTTACGACAAATATTTCTCAATATCATACAATACACGGCGACCCTCATTTATCTAATATATTAATTGATAATAATGACCAGATTTTTTTTATTGACCCACGTGGATATTTTGGAAATACAAAATTATTTGGGATCAAAGAATATGATATTAGTAAAATCATATATTCACTTAGCGGGTTTGATGAAATAAATAATAATAATAATCATTTTTTCGTCATTGATAATAATAATATTGAGGTAAACATTACAAACAATATGGACAATTATCTTTTTTTATTTAATGATTATAATATACAAATTTTAAAATGTATGACCATATTGCATTGGTTTGGACTGACTGATTACAGTAAGAATAATATTCATAAATGCATATCTTCGTATTTTTACGGCATATATTTATATCACAAGTATTATGATGATATATCATTATTGCACAAAAAGGCATAAATATATTTTCACATATCTAACATATATGAAAATATTATTAACAGGAGCAGCCGGTTTTGTTGGATCAAACATTTTCAATAAATTAAATGACGGAATAAACAAAATTACAGTTATTGATAATTTGAAAACAGGTTATTTATCTAATTTACCAGACAATGTAGATTTTATTCATAGTGACTGTTCAGATGAAACATTACTTGAACGCAATGAAACATATGATTGTATTATTCATGTTGCTGGACAAGCAAGTAAAGAAGGCAGTTTTAACGATGTTTTTTATGATATGAACGCAAATGCGAAATCAACACTTGTATTATTAGAATATGCTAAGAAGACAAACTGTAAGCGATTTATATTCATTAGCACGGTTTGTGTATATGGGGGAACATCTAACCCCGGCACGTATAATGAAGACAGCGAAATTCAATATGATACATTTTATTCTATACATAAATATACCAGTGAAAAGTACTTGGCTTTATATAAAAAACATTATGGCATTGATTATACAATTTTTAGATTATTTACGTGTTATGGTCCAGGACAAGACCTAACCAATATGTCAAAGGGTATGGTTAGCATATATCTAAGTCAATTCTTGAATGATCAACCAGATGTACTAATAAAAGGTTCCTTGGAAAGATACAGAGATTTTATTTATGTAGAAGACGTGGCATATATAGTTAACGATGCAATACATAACAAACAATTATATAACCAGATATTCAACTTAGGTTCTGGAAAATCTACTACCATTGGTGAATTGCTTAACGTAATGCAAGAAGCAGGTGAATTCAATAAAAACGTTGTGGTTGAAGACGAAATCATCGGGGACATGATTGGATGTGTTGCTGATATTACAAAACTAAAAAATATTTATAAAAATATTTTTGAATTTACTGAGTTGAGGGAAGGTATTCACAAAATGATTAGTTATTATTCCAATGCATAGTGAATATACATTTTACTGTAATGCACTTGCGATAAAGATATAAAAATTTTTATATCTTTTTATTATATTTGATAACGATATAAAGTTGTCCCCTTTTAAATATTCAAAGGTATAATGTTGTATAAAGTTACAAATGATATACCAATGTTGCATGAAACACTAATTCATATAAAAACGCTATTGGGGAATTACGCTTATATATCATATGTAGATGGTGAGTTCGGGTTGCGTGCGTGGATATATAATAGTTATGTAAAATCGTTTATAGAAAAAGTAAAGAAGCTGAATATACCAATAGTGGGGGTATGTTTTATAGGTCAAAAGTGTTTTATGGAACACTTGTGTGACCACGTAGTTGAAATACAGAATACACAATTTACTTCAATTGCACCAAATCAAAATATAGACAATTCACAAACCTCAGTTAATCATCGGACAAATACATTTGTTCCAAAAAACGAATATACAGGTTCTGATGGATGGGATTTGACATATACGCGAGGAGTTCATTATGACGAATATGAGGAGATGTTAGAAAAATTACAGTTTGATAATATATTCTACACTTTACATTGCGATGGTGCGCAACTAATAAATAAATATAACTATGCAACCCGTAGTCCTGGAAATTTAATGATGTATAAATGCGATGGTTTCCTTGGATATGAAAGCGCCGCCAGCAATGATATGTTAATGCTATATAAGAAGAACACGATACATTCGTTGCCAACCCAACACGTTAAATTAAATGATAAGATATCGGTTTGGATACGCAATACAAATAAATGGCCAGATAGAAATATGCCACCCACTGTTTATTCATATCTATTTGATTATTGCATTAAACATAAAAAAACATTATACGTGTTTCAAGATTTGACGCCAGTTAAGTTGCCACCAAGCGAATATATAGTAGAATGCAATTATCGTATAAATAATATTCCGGATTTTGATAAATTTAAAGAAATTTGTGATGATTGTTGTGTGTATATAGGGGTAGCCAGCGGACCATTGTATATAGTAAATACGACTTGTAACATATACACAATTTGCATCAACGGCGACTATCATCAATATTTTAATGAAAATGCATATAATATTTGTGTATCGCAGGACGGCATAGTTAAAATAATGCAAACAATATTTGGCATTTAATGCAAATGTATATAAAGAGTACTCGCTTGAAATAATTATTATGCAACAGCATACTAATTATACAAATAATAATGTTGCATTAAATGCTGTCACCGATGATAATGCATTTTACACATTTAAACGTGACCCGATGTTTACCAGCATATTGGAACATGTTAATTATAAACAAGGAATACAATATATTGATTATATCAAGACTTTATGTAAGTCATATAATGTAGAATTTGAAGATTTATGGTGGAACAAATATATTGAAAATGACATAATTGGTAACCCAATCACATATGATTATAAAGATCAATTAATTCATATTAGTGATTTAAAAACATACAACATTTCGCCGACTACATTAAGATATATTTGTTTTGGACTTCAGTTATTTAATATTATAAATAGTACTGGTAAAAAAGACATTTCTATAATTGAAGTCGGGGGTGGTTATGGGGGACAGTGCAAAATACTGTCTGATATTTGTTTACAATTTAACATTAATATTCAAAAATATACTATTATTGATTTGGAAAACGTGTCTAACTTGCAAAACAAGTATTTAACGAAATTAGATGTAAATAATATTGTCACGTTATCTAATACAAATTGTATAGGATTATTAGATAATGAATATGACTTGTTTATTAGCAATTATGCATTGGGGGAGTTTAAATCAGATGTACAGGACTTTTATATAGACAATGTTTTATCTAGAAGCAATAAATCATTCATTACTTGGAATACTCATCCTATAAATCCAAAATTAAAGAATATTAATATAGTAGAAGAAGTTCCACAAACTGGTCATGTTGCATTTCCTAATATAATAATTACAAATAAAGACGCCTAGTTGATCAACTTTTATCTTCTATTTTTACACAATCAAGTGTGCCATTTTACACCATTGAATTATGTAACCGATCTATAACGAAATACTATTACAATTTTGGTCTTTTTGTGCGAAGTTACATATGTAAATATGTAAAAAAGATATAAATATTATTAGTGTAGTAAAATAAAACAAATGTCAATTACATTATCAACGTGTTGGTATAATTTTAAAGCTAAATTTGATACTAGTACTTATCAAATTTGGATGCATAACATGTTAACAAATGTAAATAATTATAATCTAGTGATCTATACAGATGAAGACGGATTTCCACTGGTTGAACCATATTTGAAACCAAATATAAAAATTATTATTAAACCTTATTCCGAATTTTTCTCCTTTCAATTTAAAGCTGATTGGATAGAAAATCAGCAAAATAATCACTCAATAAATAATCTGGTTGATTGGAGAGTAAATATGCTTTGGTCAGAAAAGATAAACTTTGTTTATGAAACTGTAAAACAGCAATATTTTAAAACAGACTTTTATGGTTGGTGTGATATTGGATATTTTCGTGGAAGATCCAATGACTTGAATATGGATGAATTACGAAATTGGGCATCTGAAAAGATAATAAACTCATTATCACAAGACAAAATTTACTATGCATTAGTAAATAATAATAACTCGTATGTAAACTATATTTATACATTAGTGCAAAATAAAAATGAGAAAGGTCTACCGAATATACAAATTCCACGTAACCAATGTTCAATTGCAGGAGGCTTTTTTATTTTACACGCACAAAACATTGACTGGTGGCATAATACATATTACCATAAATTAAAACTTTATTTTGATAATAAATATCTTGTAAAAGATGACCAAATTATTATTGCCGACTGTATATTTTCAAATACAAATTTTTTTACATTATGTTTTGAAAATAATACAAAATATGACAATTGGTTTATGTTTCAAAGATTGCTTTTGTAGGTAAAACATATAAACAATATGCATTGTAATATATTAGTTATTTCAATCATGATTAGTATTCTAATGCCGATTTACAATGGAATTGAATTTATTAATGAATCTGTATTATCCGTTTTAAATCAAACATACCATCATTGGGAATTGATTATTGGAATTAATGGACATCCACCAAATTCAGATGCATATCTTATTGCAAAAACATATGAATTATTGAACGACAATATTCGCGTTTTTGACCTCCATAATAACAATACCAAATCACAGACATTAAACGAATTATTAAATTATTGTAATTATGAATGGGTTAGTTTATTAGATGTAGATGACAAATGGTTGCCAACCAAATTACAAAGTCAGATCCAGTATATGGAGAACTTTGATATTATAGGCACACAGTGTCGTTATTTTGGTGATCTAAGTGTATCCCCGAACATTCCTCTTGGACATATTAACAAATATGATTTTTCTAAGGTTAACCCAATTATTAATAGTAGTTGCTTATTAAGAAAAGAACTTTGTTTCTGGGATGGTACATATAATCTAGAAGATTATGATTTATGGATACGCTTATGGAAGCAAGGTAAACAATTCTATAATGTTAATAGCATACAAGTTATGCACCGTATTCATACTACAAGTGCATTTAATGCTAAGGGTAATAATAATAATGTTCAAGATATGTTATCAATTCATTTCCCGAAATAATATAAAAACATTTTTACGTTTTATTGTGTAAACCAAAACTATGGTAAAAATCTGTAACACTCCTTATCCGTCCAATTCAAAGTATGAGACACATTTTGAATTGTATCCATATCCACTTAGTGATTTCCAAAAATATGCAATTGAAGCGATTGTTGAAAAACAACATGTTCTTGTAACCGCACATACTGGCTCGGGCAAAACACTTCCTGCTGAATTTGCCATCAAACACTTTGCTTCTTTCGGTAAAAAAGTTATTTATACAAGTCCGATCAAAGCCCTTTCCAACCAAAAATACTATGAATTTACAAAAAAATACCCTGATATATCGTTTGGGTTATTCACTGGTGATATTAAAACCAACCCAGAAGCAGATGTACTCATTATGACCACTGAAATATTGATGAATTATCTATTTACTTCGTTAAATGATACTGCATCACAAGACCAAACCAATCTACAATTTCATATTGATATTCAAAATGAACTCGGATGTGTCGTTTTTGATGAAGTTCACTATATTAATGATGCTGAACGTGGTCAAACTTGGGAAAAGACGATTTTGATGTTACCAAGACATATTCAAATGGTTATGCTTTCTGCTACCATTGATAACCCAGAAGGCTTTGCTAGATGGTGTGAAAAAGATGATAATGCTCACGATGCGAAATGTGTATATTTGGCGTCTACTCATCATCGTGTAGTTCCCCTGTCCCATTATGGATTTATTACGACAGCGGAAACCGTGTTCAAGCATATCAAAGACAAACAAACACAAAAATTTATTAAAGATAATACTAATCAACTGATTCCTCTCCAAAACGAACATGGTGTTTTCAATGAAACTGGTTATAAAAATATTGTTAAAATTAACAAATTGTTTGATGATAATAGAGTTCGCATGAACCGAAAACATACACTTAATCGTCTCGCATCGTTTCTCAAAGAAAATGAAATGTTACCTGCGATTGGCTTTGTTTTTTCCAGAAAAAATGTGGAACAATGTGCTGCTGATATTACAGTACCATTGAACGAAGACGATAGTAAAGTTTCTTATACTGTTCGTAATGAATGTGAACAGATTGTACGCAAATTACCTAATTACAACGAATATCTTGAACTACCTGAATATAATCAATTAGTTTCCCTATTGGAAAAGGGTATTGGTATTCATCATTCTGGAATGATACCTATTTTACGTGAGATTGTTGAACTTATGATTTCAAAACGTTATATTAAATTGTTGTTTGCAACTGAATCATTTGCAATAGGTCTTGATTGTCCTATTAAAACTGCTGTTTTCACTGGCATTACCAAGTTTGATGGTAATTTTGACAGATATTTAATGGCACACGAATATACTCAAATGGCGGGACGTGCAGGGAGACGCGGTATTGATACTGTTGGTCACGTAGTGCATTGTAACAATCTATTTCATACACCAATGTTAAGCGAATACAAAACTATGCTGGGTGGTAAACCTCAGAAGCTTATTTCCAAATTCCGTATATCGTATCCATTGATTTTTAATCTTCTTAAAAATGGGCAGACATCAAATTTTCATCAGTTTTCACACAAGAGTATGGTACAAACTGAAATAACAAGTTCTTCACAAGCAATGCTTGATACTATTACTCAACTAAAAGATCAAATATCACAGAAAACTACCGGACTATCTGTATTACGAACTCCGAGAGATATTTGTGATAAATATAACGATCTACAAGTGTTGTATAAAACTTCAACGAACAAAAAACAACGTCAAGCTGACCGAGATTTACGTGCAATAGAATATGATTATAAACATATCAAATCCGATATTGGAGTTATCAGTAAATTATCTGAAATGGAAATGGAATTAGAAAACTTGCGTAGTTCATATGACCATACACAACAGTATTTACAAGATCAAACAACCAAGGTTTGTAACATTTTATTGAACAACGGGTTTATTGAAGAACACACTGATCCGGGTCAAGATAATTATTATACACTTACTGATATCGGGACATTTTCGTCCAATGTTGCCGAAATTCATTCTCTTCCACTTGTTCAAAAAATGGTAGAATGGAATTATTTTGAAGATTTTACACCAATTCAATTAGTCGGTCTGTTTTCGTGTTTTACTGATATTAAATTACCAAGTGATATGCGAACAAGCAGTGCTAGTTCCAATGATACATTCCTTAACACTAAAATCAAAGCTATTGAAAAGTTGTATTTATCTTATCATGACCAAGAGATGGATTTGGAAGTAAATACTGGTATTAAATATGAAGATTCATTATGCTTTGATATTATTGATTTTTCTATGAGTTGGTGTCAATGTAATACTGAAACTGAATGTAAATCATTTATTCAAAATGAAGTCGCTTCAAAATCTATATCCATTGGTGATTTTACAAAATCAATGCTGAAAATTGTTACCATTTCAAATGAATTTATAAATATTAGTCAAGTTGCTAACAATATTGAATTACAACATAAATTAAATCAAATTAATGGGTTAGTTTTAAAGTATGTGACGACATCCCAAAGCTTATATGTGTAAAAACAATAAATTTTGTACCTTTGAATATTACAATATACATGATTGTAATATTTTGATGTTTGTGTAATCAAATACTTATGTTACACAGTAACTATGTTTGAATAATATAACCATAAGCCTAGTCCAATTCCACACTTAGCTATACTATCCAGTACATTAGTAAGAATATTTTTGTATTCTTCTCCGAGCATGAACACTACGCCATATAACGACCATATACCGAGATATAAATAGTAAATAACGTTATTTGCGTAAGAAAACTTTGGTTTAATGAAATTAATAAATATTACGTAGAACATTCCTATAAATGCTATGAACCCACTAATAACAGAAGTCAATCTGTTCATTACCTCAACTTCTCCCAAATAACCAAGACCGAGCATCACATAATTTAATATAACTACCAAACTAATTACTTTGATATTGACTGTTGTCCCGATATTTTTAGCAAGCGCAGCACATAACGCTAATAACATGAATGGCGTTGTAATTGACCAATCAATGTATCTTGTTTTTGAAATTTCCTTCCAGTCAATTGGCATGTTTTTGGTAGAATAATTATCAATCTGACTTAAAAATAACGAATAAAAATATCCGGCAATAATGGATATACATGTTTCTAAATTCAATATGTGTCTGATTGTAGGGTCTTTTGTTCGCATAGCTTCTATAAAAATGATTGTTGCAGTCGTCAAAAGTAAGATATAGGTTATCATAAAGCTCACCTTCACGTAATATTGTACAGGATGTTGAGCCCTTTCAGCCTTATCCTTAGGTGTATCTTCTGATAAACCAGCAGTAGGAGCACTTGGTGGAGGCGTTGGTGCCAAAGGTACTGTTGTCACCGTAGGTGTATTTGGTGTTATATTTTCATCTTCAATTGATGACATTACCTTCTTTATATTTTGATAAGATAAAAAATTGAACTGGATATATATTCTAATATCATTGTAAATTAAACTCCCGTTTATGACACTTTATTACAATGAACAGCAATAGAAATTCGTTTATATCGTTTGGTACATTAGAGGATGATGATGAAATTGTTATTGAAGACTACATATATACTGGTTCAAGTCAATCATCCAGTATCTATTCTAATGTTTCAATCAGTTCATCTGAAAACGATGATAACTCAATAATAATTGCAGCAGATAGTGACGACGATAATATGGTAAGTGATGATGAATTAGAAAACGAATATGTCATTGATGATATTTTCCGGGATGAATGTGACTTTTTAGACACAGAAAAACAAAATAATCATTATTATCTTGGATTGTGTAAACGTCAACCAAATAACAATACAATACTATTTGCAAATGCTATTCGTCCTGAAACATATTTTAAACATCAACCCGCGTATATATTGTCTTATTTACAGTTATATAGCATATTCAAAATTCGTAACCCTGAAATAGATATTATGCAACTCTCTATATTAGAAGATAGTACATACACATCTATTGTGAAAACGCATTGGTTACGTATAGTTCAGCGAACTTGGAAAAAAATATATAAACAACGGTTAGATATAATGAATAAACGTATGAGATTGAATGCCATGCGTTTATTTGAAATTAGTGGGAAATATCCACAAGATATTAATACAATGCCTTCCTTAAAAGGTATGCTCAATCAATATACAAATAAAGCCAATAATAACTTCCTATTTGTTGAGTGTCATTAAATATAAAAATTGGTTTATGTCAATTAATAAATCATCACGTATCGCCAATATGTCCATATCTGTTTTATCATTAAAATATATATTCATATCTGTTAAAAACTCTCTATACTCATAAATTCTTGCTTTGAAATCATTTACATTAGATGGATCTATTAGATCTATCTTTTTTTCTATCATTTTGATACGTTTTGGGTCTTTTCCCAATAACACTTCAACAAATTTATCTACATCTTCATTCAAATTTGCATATAATTCGTCAGTAGCCTTATGTTGTGAATAGGAATGAGTTTTCCAGTGATATAATTTTACCATATTCAATATTTCTAAAAATACACGCACCAAATGTGATTTTGACTTATTTGTATAGGTTGATTTTGTTAATTTACTTCTACGCTTTATTGTTTTACGCATACCTCCTTTTTGTCGTTTTGTAGTTTTTGACTTTTTTGTCTTTGGTACCATATTTATATTTAGTACAGATTTTATCCTAAAATGAATTTCCTATTTATTTGTGTTTTACTATCTGCTTATTTCTATTTGCAATTGTAAATTTACAAAATTGATTTTTATTCTGATTAGAATTCAATCACAAAAACAATACTCAGTATGGAAACTAACACAATTGATTATAAGGTATCACTCGCATTAACTCGGTATTTATACCAAATGATTGAAGTAAAACAATCATTATTTATCGCATTAATAAACAAAAATCCAGACGAAGCATTATATTGGACATATGAATTATATTATTCAGGCTTTGAAGAAGAAGTCTATGAATACATCATACTCATTTATGAAACATTATATCAAAGTTCAAATCCATCATTAGAGAACCTGATCAAAGAAAAATATAAAAAATGGTTAGAAATAGGGTCTAATTCAGAAACAAATACAGATATTGGTTCTATTATTTATACATTGACATTACGACCTTATTGTCTAATTCAGTTCGCACGGACATATCTTAATGTTAATATTGTACCAAAAAATAACACTAAACCGGCTCTTCCTCCTTTTATTGTCAAATTAACACCGGATTATATTCAAAAATACAATATATATCAAGTTGATGATAAAGTCAAACGATATCACTTATTAGAACACGCTATAAAATATCCAATACATAAAAAATTCAATAAACTATTGTGTACAATAACGTATGAGAATCCATTGGAAGCATTCCGTATAAAATGGTTATATTACGCATCATTCAGTCCCATTTGGCGAGAACGTATCACTCAATATAATGGTACGATTGATTATCAGAATGAGATTGTTCATTTTGATAATGAAGATGACGAAGAAGACTTCCGATGCAAATGGGATTATGACCCAGACGAGGTTTCAGTCAAAGTTACACAGAGTTGTATTGGCAATGGTACTGAAAAACAGATTTCTGTAAAAGACTTTTGTGAAATGTATAATTACACCATCAAAAGTCGGATTCTAAAACGACAACAAAAATAATATGGCATTAGGATAAAAAATATTATGAGTTTGTATAAGATGAAGATTCTATTTTACGCATTTTTGATTTTACTAATGTATTTTTTATCAGGCATCAATAAAGCTATACATTTTTCTGATACGGTAAATGGGTTCCAAGAGTTGTTTTTTTTTTCAAAATTACCTAGTATTTTTTATAATTTAGCTATATCAGGAGTTGTTTTATTGGAAATAGTTGCTCCAATTATCATTATGTTCTCTCTATACACAAATACATATAATGAATATGCTTATTATTCAAGTATTGGATTAGCTGTATTTACTATTTTAGCAACACTTATTTATCATTTCCCACCCAAAGGTGGTCAGTATTACGCATTTATGAAGAATTTAACAGCAACGGGTTCATTACTGTTACTTTCAACCCAATTTACACCTTCGGACATGTAAAATGGGACAAAATAAAATTATAATGTATAATGCCCACCAGTATTTGTAAAGGAGTACGTACATCAACGCCTAACCGTTGTAAAAAAGTTAGAGGTTGCAAAGTCGCAACAGGAACAAAACGAACTTATTGTCGCAAGGCACATAACAAGAATAACAAGAATAAGACAGTAAAGAAGAGAAAGACCGCAAAAAGAGTTAACGGTTTGACACGAAAGGCTATTCTTGAACTTCGCAGATTGAAGTAAATTTCTTACAAAATAACAAGTTGGGATTTGTTATTTTAGGTTAGTATATTTTTCACATGTAATATTATATGGATTTTAAATTAATCATTTTAACATTTATTGTTACTGCCGCGTGGGATGTTGTTTTACGTGTTATGTCTCTTAATTATGAAAAACTACCAAAGTATTTCCAAATGGATTTCGTTGAATATTTGATTCCCTATTTTAAACAACATACGGTATTAGCTGCTGCATTAATAGCAGGGTTTGTGGGTGCAACGACTCAACCGATTATTTTATCTATAATGCCATTCCCTCAAAGTATTTTTGATATTACGTACGTTAGTAAATTTATGATTTTATCTTTTATCGTTAGTGCGTTATATGGGTTCATAATGAAATGGAGTCAATTATTCCCTCATTTAGTTACACATTACTACGATAAACTAGGAGTTACAAGAAGTATGTATACTGACGGAGTATCTGGGCTAGTAGTTCAAACAACTTTGCTTATTATTTACAATTTATGTGGACAATTGAAAAAGTAAACAGGACGATTACAGTAAAGAATAAGTGATATATGTAGTAGCTGACATCAAAATTCCACCCCATATTGTGTCAATAACTGCTAGGTAAGGTGACCAATCATCAATTACTGCATAAGTAGTTGCATCATATACTCCATACATGACTACTCCAAATATAAAGGCATCTAATACCGATAATTTTTTACTGATTATAAAATAATTCAAACCGAACACTAGTAGAATATAACAAATAATCGCTGGTATCATTTTAAGGTTTATTGGAGAACCTTGTATTTTCTGCATCTGTTTAGAATACGCTTTTTGTACATTTTTTAAGTACACGCTGTCCATTGCAATCATTGTGATTGCAGATATTCCTATTTCCTTAAATAACATGAAATTATATATATTTACTGTTATTTTTTTAGAGAATCTATTATTTTACCATTTGTTTGTAACATCGTGTAATATTTTGATGGCGTTGGTGTTTTTGCAATCTCCTGTAAGGGCATTTCACGCTTTCTCGGTATTGTTATAGATTTGCTTTTATCTTGTAAGATCCATTGTTTCTGTACGCTTTCTATGTTCGCTAATTCTGGTTCAATACTATCCACAGATGTAGTACTATATGTACGATCACGATCATCTGACGATTTACTTTCTATACTATAACGTGTGCTTTCTATACTAAAAAACATTTCCATTTGGTCATTTGAATCTTCTAATAATGACATTGCCTGTTATATAGAGTAAATATTTTTTATGTTATTGAATTTATTGTTTTACATTTCAAATTATGAGATTTCATATATCTAAGAAAAGAAATGGCATCGCTCAGAAAAAATGGACATTTATAAATGTCCATTTTTTATTTCCTCAGAATAGTTTTGTAAAAAGAACCTATAAAAAACGGGTTGTTACTGAAATGCAGTAAAATCCATATTTTATTGGAAAAAATTGTTACTGATAAAAAATAAGTATATTATGTGTCAAACAATTTAGGGGTATTTTCTGTCACTATAATACAGGGGTAAATAATGACAAATAAGCAAAATAAATACCCCAGTAAATTTGATTGTGATGTTTGTGCATTTGTTACGAGTAATAAAAAAGACTATAATAGACATATTTTGACTGCAAAACATATACGAATGACAAATAGTGACAATAATTACCCCTTACCAAACGAACCGCATACATGTGAATGTGGTAAAATTTACAAATACCGACAAGGGTTGTTTACACATCGTAAAAAATGTAATACGAGTCAGTTATTATTCAATACAAAAGAGGGTAGCCTGAATGAAAATAGTCATATGGACACAACCCTTGTTATTGAACTACTAAAACAAAACCAAGAATTCAAAGATTTGATGTTTGAGCAAGCGAAACAACTTGTTGAACAACAACAAGAACAGAACAACAAACTAATAGAACAGAACAAACATATATTAGATCAAAATGAAAAGATTACCGAATTAGCTAAGAATGCAGGCAGTGTAACAAACCATAATACTACTAATAATACTACTAATAAGTTCAATCTTAATGTGTTTCTCAATGAAACATGTAAGGATGCTATTACGATGAACGAATTTATTAATTCGGTGGAGGTAACTATGGAAGATTTTATTAGAACAGGAGAAATAGGCTTTGTAGATGGGATATCCACTGTTATGGTAGAACGCATTAAAGGTATGGAAATGCACACAAGACCCATGCATTGTACTGATTTGAAGCGGGAAACAATGTATATAAAGAATGATAATGCATGGGAGAAAGGAGATACAGATAAGACTTTGCTACGTAGAGCAGTAAAGAATATAGCAAACAAGAATTATAGACAATTGAAACCATGGTTTGATAGTTCCCAACCAGAGGTAGACCAAATAGGAACTGATGAATACGAAAATTACTTTCAATATTATAGGTCAGCATTAGGAGGATGTGGAAAAGAAGAAGACCGAAAATTTGAAGATAAAATAATTAAGAATGTTCTCAAAGAAATTGTTGTAGACAAATAACGCCGGATCTTGTATATTGGATTTCCTATATCTTGAAAAGTCTAAGAAAAGAAATGGCATCGCTCAGAAAAAATGGACATTTATAAATGTCCAATTTTGATTTCCCCAGAATAGTTTTGTAAAAAGAATACCAAAAAAACGGGTTGTTACTGGAATGCAGTAAAAAAATATTTTATTGAAATAATTTGTTACTGATAAAAAATAAGTACATTTTGTGTCAAATGATTTAGACGAGAAATAATATAGCATATTATGTTATATAATGCTATCTAAAATATCGTCAAAACTCGCCCATACATTTTATTGCGAACATTGTGACTATTCATGTAGTAAAAGTAATGATTATAAAAAACATTGTCTTACGAATAAACATAATGCTATAATTAACGGCGAGAATGCTACATTGCGGGTGCATGAATGCAAATGTGGTAAGGTATATAAACATAGTTCAAGTTATTATCGTCATATAAAGGCATGTACAGATGAAAATATACAATATAATAATCCACCTGGAAATAAACACAATCCACATATGGATACAACTATTGTAATTGAACTATTGAAACAAAACCAGGATTTCAAAGATTTGATGGTTGAACAAGCAAAACAATTGGCTGAACAATCCAAGCAGTTAGCTGAACAACAACAAGAACAGAACAACAAACTAATAGAACAGAACAAACATATATTAGATCAAAATGAAAAGATTACTGAATTAGCTAAGAATGCAGGTAGTGTAACAAACCACAATACTACTAATAATACTACTAATAAGTTCAATCTTAATGTGTTTCTCAATGAAACATGTAAGGATGCTATTACGATGAATGAATTTATTAATTCGGTGGAGGTAACTATGGAAGATTTTATTAGAACAGGAGAAATAGGCTTTGTAGATGGGATATCCACTGTTATGGTAGAACGCATTAAAGGTATGGAAATGCATACAAGACCCATGCATTGTACTGATTTGAAACGGGAAACAATGTATATAAAGAATGATAATGCATGGGAGAAAGGAGATACAGATAAGACTTTACTCCGTAGAGCAGTAAAGAATATAGCAAACAAGAATTATAGACAATTGAAACCATGGTTTGATAGTTCCCAACCAGAGGTAGACCAAATAGGTACCGATGAATATGAAAATTACTTCCAATATTACAAGTCAGCATTAGGTGGGTGTGGAAAAGAAGAAGACCG